>Ga0208181_1000388_pt1 | contig 24063 bp, 19 predicted proteins | sample MalvirDeepMed_s6_FD_184244 | JGI IMG/M metagenome (GOLD analysis project Ga0208181, IMG submission 184244) | Marine viral communities from the Global Malaspina Expedition - Malaspina viral metaG DeepMed_s6 (SPAdes) (version 2) | ecosystem: Environmental > Aquatic > Marine > Oceanic | place... | reverse complement strand
GGTGGCCAGCACGTGCAGCGCCGCGAATTCCGCCACCGGCCCCAGCGAGCCGGAATGTGGCGCCATGGTGATGAAATGCGATTCCGCCATGGCCGCCATCTTGCGCATCTGGGTGATGCCGCCTGCCCGGCCGGTGTCGGGCTGGATCACGTCGACGAGGTCGCGTTCGATATAGGGCCGGATCCCGAAGATCGTGCTGACCCGCTCCCCCGCCGCGAGCGGGACGCTCACCGCGTCCCGGACCCGTGCCAGCGCATCGAGGTTCTCGGGTGCCACCGGGTCCTCGTAGAACAGGATGTCCAGCTGCTCCAGCTCGCGGCCGACCGAGATGGCATCGACGGCGGTCATCCAGGACGGCCCGTGCGCGTCGACCATGACGTCGACCTCCGCCCCCACCGCGTCACGGATCGAGGCCACCAGGTCGATGTTGACCGCCCCGGTGAAGCCGACCTTCACCGCGCTGTAGCCGCGAGCCACCAACTCGCGGGCACGGTCGGGCGTCTTGGCGTGCCCGTAGACGGGAATGGTGTCGCGGAAGCGTCCGCCGAGCAGGTTCCAGATCGGCTGGCCCAGCACCTTGCCCTTGATATCCCACAGCGCCATCTCGATGCCGGTCAGCGCGCCGCCTCCGACGGTGCCGGTCATGCCATGACCCATGGTGGCGATGTAGAGCCGCTGCCACAGCCGGTCGATGTCGCGCGGGTCCTCTCCGACCAGGATCGTGGTCAGGTCCTGCACCGCCCGTTCTATCACCCGGGGCCATCCCGAGCATTCCCCGATGCCATAGACCCCCTCGTCGGTCTCGACCTTCACGAAGAGCCAGTTGCGCGACCCGCGAAAGGACCCCTCCGCCTTGTTCAGGCCGGGCCGCGGCCCGACCTGCATCAGGAATGTCTTGATGTCTGTAATCTTCACGTGTCGTCCTCAGGCTGATTGGTAGCGCACGCGCTGCTTCTGGCCGCGCACGCGGGGATCGGCCACCGGCACTGCCGACAGCAGCGATTGCGTGTAGGCGTGCTGCGGGTTGCGGCAGATCTCCTCGGTGTCGCCCGACTCGACGATCTGGCCACGATACATCACCGCGATGCGATCGCAGAAGTAGCGGATCACCGCGATGTCGTGGCTGATCAGAATGAAGCTGAGATCCAGCCGCTCCTGCAGGTCCAGCAGCAGGTCGAGCACCTGCGTGCGCAAACTCACGTCGAGCGCCGACGTTGCCTCGTCGGCGATGATGACCCGCGGGTTTGGCGCGATGGCCCGGGCGATGGAGACGCGCTGCCGCTGACCACCCGAGAACGCGTGCGGGTAGCGCATGTAGGCCGAGGCCGGCAGCCCCACCAGCTCCAGAAGCTCCAGCACCCGTTCGCGGATTTCGGCCGCGCTCATGCGCCCCTCGACCAGCAAGGGTTCACCGATGATCTGGCCGATCGTCATGCGTGGGTTGAGCGACGAGAACGGATCCTGGAAAACGGTTCGGATATCGCGCCACGGCTCCTCGAGCTGGTCCTCGTTCAAGCCGGCAAGATCCCGTTGCTTCCCGGCATCGTCGGTGTAGAGGATGCGCCCTTCGGTGACCTCGTGGATCCGCTGCAGGCAGCGTCCGAAGGTCGTCTTGCCCGACCCGCTCTCGCCCACGATGCCGAGGTTCTCGCCTTTGCGCAGCTCGAGCTTGGCCTCGTTGACGGCCTTGAAGCCCTGCAGCTCGCGGCCGAACCAGCTCTTGCTGCGGCCGAACACCTTGGTTACGCCATCCGACACCAGGATCGGGGCGCCGATCGGCCGGGTCTTGCGCATCGACAGACGGCGCTCGGACGGGTGATCGAGCTCGCGCACCGAGTTCAGCAGGCGCTGGGTGTAGGGATGCTGCGGGGTCTCGAAGATGTCATAGACATCTCCGGTCTCCACCACCTTGCCGAAACGCATGACCGCAATCTCGTCGGCGATCTCGGCCACCACCCCCATGTCATGGGTGATGAACAGCACCGCCATGTCGCTTTCATCCTGGATCGAGCGGATCAGGTCGAGAATCTCCGCCTGGATGGTCACGTCCAGCGCGGTGGTCGGCTCGTCCGCGATCAGTACCGTCGGGTTGCAGGCCAGCGCCATGGCAATCATCGCCCGTTGCCGCATCCCGCCCGAGAACTCGAAGGGAAACTGGTCGATGGCCTTGCCCGGATTGGGGATTTCCACCTTGCGCAACAACTCGAGAGTGCGTTCACGGGCCTCCTTCTTCGAAACGGCCTCGTGCAGGCGGATCGCCTCGCCGACCTGATCCCCGATCCGGTGCACCGGCGAGAGCGAACTCATCGGTTCCTGGAAGATCATCGCGATGTCGCTGCCACGCAGGCTGCGGATGGCCTTGGACTTGGGGTTCAGCGACAAGAGGTCGATGGTTTCGTCGAAACCGCCCCCCCGCGCCGTACGGTGCCGGTGCAGCAGCGCCTGACCGCCGGTCACACGCCCCGGGGGGTCGACGATCTGCAGGATCGAGCGCGACATGACGCTCTTGCCCGATCCGCTTTCGCCGACCACGCACAGAGTCTTGCCGGCATGGAGGTTCAGCGACACGTCATCCACGGCGCGGAAGATGCCGCGCTGGGTCGCGAATTCAGTTGTCAGGTTCCTGAGCTCGAGAACGGTGGTGGAATGATCTGCTGCGGTCATCAGTGGGTATCCTGTGCATAGGGGTCGGCCGCATCACGCAGACCGTCGCCTAGGAAGTTCAGCGCCAGCACCGCCAGGAACACGGCCCCGCCCGGAATGAAGAGCCAAGGCGCCTGGGCGATGGAGCGCACGTTCTGCGCCTCCTTCAGCAGCACGCCCCACGAGATGATCGGCGGGGTCAGGCCGAGGCCGAGGAAGGACAGCGAGGTTTCCGCGATGATCATCACCGGAATCGCCAGCGTGACCGACGCGATGATGTGGCTGACCATCGAGGGCATCATGTGTCGGAAGATCACCCGCCTGCGCGTGCAGCCGTCGAGCCGCGCGGCCATGACGAATTCCTCGGTGCGCAGGGCAAGGAACCGTCCCCGCACCACCCGCGCCAGTTCGGTCCAGGCCACCAGCGACAGGATCACGGTGATGGCGAAATAGCGCGTCAGGGCGGACCAGTCCTGCGGCAAGGCGGCGCTGAGACCGAGCCAGATCGGGATGGTCGGCAAGGAAATTACCAGCTCGATCACCCTCTGGATGGTCATGTCGACCCGCCCGCCATAGAAGCCCGAGACACCGCCGAGGATCAGCCCCAGCACGAGGCTGAGCGACACGCCGATGAGGCCGATGGACATGGAAATCCGCGTGCCATAGATCGTCCGGCTGAGCATGTCCCGCCCGAGGCGGTCGGCACCGAAGAGGTAGAACCGCTCGTCGGGGTTCGTCGTCGTCAGGAAATGGCGCTGCATCGGAATGAGGCCCCAGAGCTTGTAGGCGTCACCCTTGCCGAAGAACGTCAGGTAGATCTTCTTGTCCGGGTCCGGTGTGAAGGTGGTCGCCAGGGTGAACTTGTCGCGCTCCATCGTCATGCCCCGAACGTGGGGCCGGATCGACCAGCCTCCGTCCGGCTGACTGTCGATGAAGCGGATCATCTGCGGCGGGTGATAGACGTCCGACGCCGATGTCGCGTTGGGGTCGTAAGGCGCGAGGAACTCGGTGAACGCGGCGATCACGTAGAGCAGAAGAACAATCGTGGCCCCGGTCATCGCGAGGCGATGCCGGCGGAAGGCGATCCAGATCAGCCGCCACTGGGAGGCGAAATCCTGGGGCGCGGTCTCGAGCGCGCGCGGGTCTGTTTCTGTTCGTGAGGTCATGTGGGTCACCGGAAACGGATGCGCGGATCAATCACCGCGAGAAGGATGTCTGATACGAGCATCCCGATGATCGACAGGCAGCACAGCAGCAGGATGAAGGCGCCGGCGAGGTACATGTCCTGCGCCAGCAGCGCCTGAAGCATGAGCGGCCCGGCCGTGGGCAGCGACAGCACCACCGCCGTGATGACGGCCCCCGAGATCAGTTGCGGGAAGGCCCAGCCGATGGTCGACACGAACGGGTTGATCGCGATGCGCACCGGGTACTTCATGATCAGGCGGAACTCGGACAGGCCCTTGGCACGGGCGGTGGTCACGTAGGGACGGTGCAACTCGTCGAGCAGGTTGGCGCGCATGATGCGCACGAGGCTCGCGGTGGCGCTGGTGCCCAGGATGACGACGGGGATCCAGAGGTGCTTGAGCAGGTCGACGAACTTGGCCCAGGACCAGGGCGCGTCCTGGTACTCGTTCGAGAACAGGCCCGACACGTCGGCGCCGAAATGCACCACGGCGATGTACATCAACACGAGCGCCAGCAGGAAGTTCGGGGTGGCAAGCCCGAGGAAGCCGATGGTGGTGACGATGTAGTCCCCGATCGAGTACTTGCGCACGGCGGAATAGATGCCGATGGGCAGCGCCAGCGCCCATGTGAAGAGCAGCGTGGCCAGGGCCAGCATCACGGACAGGGACATGCGTTCCCAGATCAGCGTGGAGACCGGCTGCTGCCATTCGAAGGAGATGCCGAAATCGCCCCTGACCGCGTTGCTGATCCACGACCAGTACTGCACGAGGAAGGGCTGATCGAGGCCGTAGCGGGCGCGCAGGGCGTCGAGACGGGCTTGGTCGACGACATCCCCGGATTCCGACAGCGCCGCCGCGAAGCTGGTGATGTAGTCACCGGGCGGTGCGGAAATGAGCGCGAAGGCGATGAGGGACACTGCGAACAAGAGCGGGATGGACCACGCGATGCGCCGCAGAATGTAGAGTAGAAGCATGTGAGACCACCTGCTGTGCTGCTGATGCGTTGGGCGGTGCAGTGCCGCTGCGCGGAGCGGCACTGCGATCTTGCGGACGGGCTCAATCGGCCCAGTACCAGGTCTGCAGCAGGGTCGGCGACGGCGTCGCAAAGGCCCAGGAACTCGGCATCGATTCAGGCACGTTGCGCAGGCCGTTCTTGACGATCCCATAGGTCGGGAGCGCCTTGGACAGGCCGATCACCTCGAACTCATCGGCAGCGATGGTCGCGATCTCGAGCATTGCGGCGCGGCGCTCCTCGGGGTCGGCCATACCGCGAGCCTCGGTGTAAAGGTCGAGACGCTTCTTGACGCTGGCGGGCGGCTCCTCGCCACGTTCGCCTCCGCTTTCATACCAGTTGACCCAAGGGATCCCGTAGCGACTGTCGTGGCTCACCGGGAGGATCTGGTGCGGCAGCTGCCCCGGAACCCAGCTGGAGCGGGCGTTCCAGATCGCGGCGTCATGGTCGTTGCTCTCGGAGGTGCGCTGGTAGAAGAAGGTGCGCTCCATGGCGTTGATTTCCATGTCGACACCGATCTCCGCCCACTGCTGCTCGATCAGCTGCAGCGAGTCGACCCAGCTCGGATCGAAGGTCGGGATGACATCGACCTTGAAGCTCAGCGGCGCGCCGCTTGGAAGGGTGCGGATGCCGTTTTCGCCCCGTTCGAGCCCAAGCTCGTCAAGCAGGGCGTTGGCCTGCTCGGGATCATGCTCGGTGTACTGGGTCGCGATCTTCTCGTAATAGGCGGGATGGTCCTCGAACGGCCCCTGCTGCCAGGGCTCGCCCTCGCCCAGCATGACGGTGTCGATGATGGCTTGCCGGTCCATCCCGAGGGACAGCGCAACGCGGAAGTCCTTCTGGTTGAACAGCTCCCGCAGTTCGTCGTTCTTGCTGGTCAGGTTCAGGTTGATGATCATGTTCGAGCCACCGACAGGCGCGGCCTCGAAGAAGCGATAATCGCCGGCTTCGCGGTTCTGGGCCAACACCGGCCGGTTGTCGGCGGTATCGATGTGACGCAGGCCAAAGTCGATCCGGCCCCCGATCGCCGCGAGGATCAGGCTTTCGGTGTCGGCACCAATCGGCATGACGAGCTGATCGATATAGGGCAGCTGATTGCCCTCGGTGTCGATCTGCCAGAAATACGGATTGCGCTCCAGCACCACGCGGGTTGCGCCACCGGTGTAGGGCTCGGTCACGACCCACGGGTCCATGGTCGGCCGATCTGGGTTGCCCCAACGGGCCGGAACCTCCAGGTCGCCGCATTTCTGCAGGAACAGGTTCTGCCAGTCGGCGGCGTTCTCGGCCGCGATCAGCGCGTCGATGTCGTCGTTGTACTGAGGCAGGAACTGGCTGCAATAGGCCTTGGAATAGAGCACCGGGTTCTGGCCCAGCGGCGCGGCCAGCTCGGCAAGGAAGTCGCCGTAAGGCTCAGAGAAGGTGAAGCGCACGGTGAAATCGTCGATCTTCTCGACGCTCATCGGCTCGCCGCCGATCGTGTAACGCGACGGTGTGGGCGCGAAGTCCTCGTTGAGCAGCAGATCCTCGACGTTGAACATGACATCGTCCGCGGTGAAAGGCGTGCCGTCCGACCACTTGATGCCGTCCCGCAGGTAGAAGGTAAATTCCTTGCCTTCATCGCCGACCTCGAACCGCTCGGCCAGGTTGGGCACCACCTCGGTGTAGTTCGGATCCCAGCGCACAAGCCCCTGAGGCCCGACAATCCGCAGGATGCCGTTGTGATCCGAGCTGCCCCGCAGGCCGGCGCGCAACTCACCGCCGTAGCTGCCGACGGAGTCCAGCGGCTCCACGACCTCGGGCTCGCGCCCCACCCGCTCTGCAACTGGCGGCAATTCGCCGGCTGCAACCTTGTCAGCGAGCATCGGCGCCTCACCGGATGGCTCTTGCGCCGCGGCCGAGAACGCCAGCAGAGGCGCGATCGCGGCACCAAGCATCAGCCGGGAAATCACGCGCCCGGCCGCATTCGGCATGGCGCGCCGTTTAGATATGTTCATTGCTTCCTCCCTAACCAATCGATGCGGCCCAGAGCTCCATCCTCCAGCCAGGCCGCTGCGATGAGAAAACCCTACAATCTTGGTTTACACTTTTCAACTCAGATTATACATTATTTTGAGACGTGCAGCCCCTAGCGCAGAGAACTGATCATCTGCGCGGGTCATGATGCGGGACAGTGGGAGAAGGCGAAGATGGCGATAGTCACAGAAAAGAGCCAGTCAGCAGTGCAGGTTTCATACACTATTTCTCGGTGCGGTGATGCGATCACGCACCCCACCAAGGGCCTGCCCACATGAGCCCGCCCGACACCCACGCCAGCGAACAGACCCCGGCCAAGGAGACGACCGCCAGCTGCCTGAACAAGCGCATCGCCATCACCGGCGGATCGGGCAGGGTCGGAACGGCGCTACGCCGGCTCCTTGCCGACAAGGTTGCGAGCATCAAGATCATCGACAAGGCCGATCCCGGCCAACTGGGCGACAACCAGACCTGGGAACGGCTGGACATCACCGATGCGGCGCGTCTGTCGGCTGCCATGGCTGACGTGGATGGCATTGTCCATCTTGCCGGATATCCCAATGAACGCAGCATCGAAGACATCCTGCGCGTCAATGTCATGGGCACCCACAATGTGTTTGAAGCCGCCCGGAGCAACGGCATCGACCGCGTGGTGCTTGGATCGTCCAACCACGCCGTCGGGTTCTACCCCCGCGCGACGTTTGTATCCGACAAGCACCCCATGCGCCCGGATTCGCTTTACGGGCTGAGCAAGTGCTGGGGGGAACTCGAGGCTGGGCTCTATTTCGACAAGTTTGGCATCAGGACGCTGAACATCCGGATCGGAAACGCCGGCGAGCGCCCCACCGATGCGCGCGCCCTGCGGATCTGGATCAGCGCAAGAGACCTCGCGCAACTGGTGATGATCGGACTGGAGCATCCCGACGTGACCAGCACCACCGTGTTCGGCATTTCACGGGTGCGCGACGGCTGGCTGGACAACAGCACGGCGGCAAAGCTCGGCTACGTTCCGGCCGACTGCGCAGATACGCTGACCGGCCCCGACAACGCGCAGGAACGGCCTTCCGCCATGCCCCATATCGCCGAGCACTTCCAAGGGGGCCGATTTTGCGTCTACGATCACGACGGCACGCTTCGCAACCGGCTGGACTGACGATGACGGACGCGGAACACGAGAGTGCCCTCACGCAGGAGGTCTCGATCCAAAGCGACACCCTGAGGGCCGTCTTCCGCCCGGCGGCCGGCGGCCGCATGGCGCGCCTGCATCATGCCGATCACGGTGATCTGCTTATCCCGCTCGGCCCGGAGCCGTTCGCCCCTGCGGCGTGGCCCAAGGCGGGCGCCTTTCCGCTCTTCCCCTTCCACAACAAGCTGCAGACCGGGTCCTTTCGCATCGATGGTCGAGAGGTTCGCCTGAGACCAAACATGGCGGATGGGATCGGGGTGATGCACGGCCCGTCACACTGCCGCGCATGGAGGGTCAACGGTCATTCCAAACGACACATCCGGCTCTCGCTCGACTACGCTGCCGACGAGGACTGGCCGTTCGACTTCCAGGCACAGCAACGCTTCGCGCTGTCCGGCAACCGGCTGACCATCGCGCTTTGCCTGATCAACACCGGCAGTCATCCGATGCCGGGCGGAATTGGCTGGCATCCATATCTCCAACCCTCTGCGGAGGGCCTGATCGACCTGCAAGCCGCGCGGCAGTGGCATCCCTTTGACCAGGAATGCCCGTCCAGACCGGTGCAAAACATTGCTGCCGCGTCTGCGATACGCCTGACAACGGGTCAGACCCAGCATTATTCCGGCTGGCGCGATGTCACTGCGCTGATCGGCGCGGGAGCGCGAATATCCTTGGAGGCGCGCGATGGGCTGACCTGCCTCGCCGCGCTTCACAAGAACGCGTACCTGTGTCTTGAGCCGGTGTCGCATGTCGCCGGCGCGCTCGACGCATCGGGCGCCTCGCCATTCGACATGGGCATGCGGCGCCTTGGCCCGGGCGACTCGCTCAGCGGCACGGTGGTCCTCGAGGTCTCCTGACAGGACCACCCTGCGCCGGTGAGACCTAGCCCCGAAACGGAGCCACTCCCGCCTTCCAGAGTGGCGTGAACCTTGCTTGGAACACGCGCAGTCCGCCGGGCGGCCTAAGCGCCGGATGTCAGGCGCTCACGCGGTGCGCCTCAGGAACGCCGGAACCAGCACCAGCAGGATCAGGATGCGCGCGAAATGATGCGCCGCCACGAAGGCCGGATCGTAGCCCAGAGCCAGACCGATCGCGGCCATCGCCTCGACCCCGCCGGGAGCATAGGCGATAAGGATCTGGCCCAGCGGCAGCCCGGTCAGCGCCTGCGTGACCAGCGCGAACAGGAGCGCCATGCCAAGCGCCATGGCGACCACCACCGCGCCAGCCCCGGCCAGCTTCAGCACCGAGCGCAGATCGACCTTGCTGATCCGCGTCCCGAGCACGGCCCCGGTCATGGTGAAGCCGAGAAACACCATCCATGACGGCGCCGCCCCGTGGATCAGCCCGGCGCCATGGGCAACACCGCTCAGCACGATCCCCGTCAGCAGACAGGCGGCCGAAATGCCGTGCCTGCCCGCGAACCGCCCGAGCGGCAGCCCCACTGCCAGCAAGCCCGCGAAGGTCAGCAATGGCATCACCGGGCGCGCGGCCCCGGCCGCCGTCTCCGGTGCACCCAGCATGGTCGCAAGCGGCGGCACCAGCGTGACGAGGATCATCAGCCGCATCAATTGCAGGATCGTCACCGCCGACGCGTCGCCCTTCCCCTCGACCGCGATGGCCACCACGTTCGACAAGGTGCCGGGAGCGCTCGCCAGAACCGCTGTCTGCCAGTCGACCGCGAAGACCCTTTGCAGCACAAGGGTGCTCGCCGCCATGGTGGCCACCAGCGCCACCGCGAGACCGAGCAGGCTGATCGACCAGCCCGGCAGCTGTGGCAGCACCGAGGCATCAATGCCGGCGCCCAGCGAAATGCCGATAACGAGGAAGGCGAGGTCTCTCACCGTGGCCGGCACCGCGACCGCGTGGCCGAGTGCCGCCATCAGCGCCACCGCGAGCATTGCGCCCACCAGCGCCCCTGCCGGAACGCCGAGAAGGGCGGCGATCCCCGCACCGGCGAGGGCCGCAAGGCTTGTGAGCGCCGCTGTCTTTGGTTGCTCTGGCACCTGCATGGCGGGTCCTGGTCCGATTGCGCGTCCTGCCTTGCGTTACCGCGTGAGCGCCCGAGGGACCAGATCCGACGCACCTGACACGCGATGCTGTGCCCTCGCGACAAGAGGATGCGCGGGCCACCGCACGGCAAAGGCGCGGGCGAAGCCCGGTCACGGCTGGAACAGGCCCGCTCGGGACCGCCTCAACGCAGCGACGGGTCAGGCCTCCCCCCACGCGTCGGGCGTCACGCCCCCGGCAGCGGCGCGGTGCTCCGACGGATCACCAGCTCGACCGGAAGGATGAGCTCCTCCTCCTCGAGCTTCGGCGCGGCGCGGTGCTCGAGCAGCATCTCCGCGGCACGGCGTCCGAGATGCGCCCGTCTCTGCCGCACCGTGGTGAGCGGCACATTCGCATAGGCCGCCATCTCGATATTGTCGAAGCCCACGATCGAGACATCCTCGGGCACCCGAAGCCCGCGCGCCTGCAGCCCCGCCATCAGCCCGATCGCCATCTCGTCGTTGTCGCAGAACACCGCCGTCGGACGCTCGGGCTCGGCCATCAGCGCCGCCGCAGCCGCATGGCCCGAGGCCAGGGTAAAGGCCCCCTCCATGCGGGCCACCGGCGCCAGCCCCAGCGGCCCCAGCGCCTGCGCCACGCCCGCGGCGCGGGATTGCGACAGCGTGTTCCCGGACGGGCCGGTCACATGCATGATCCGCCGGTGACCCAGCCCCAGAAGATGCTCGACCGCAAACCGGGCACCTGCCGCGTTATCGGCCAGCACGCGCGGCCCCGCCAGTCCGTCGATCCACTCGCAGGCCTGCACCACCGGCGGGCAGGACGGCTGGCTGAACAGCGCCGGGTCGAGACTGCCGTCGAGCACGATCAGCCCGTCGGCCCGCGACCGCGTCAGGTAGGAAGGAATCCCGCCCGTCGCCGATCCGGTGTCGGCCCGTCGCGTGTCGAGAACCAGCAGGCTCAGCCCCTCCTCGCGCAGCGCGTCGGCGATCCCCGCGAGGATCGCGGAAAAGAACGGATTGGCGAGGTTCGGAACCAAAGCCAGCACGCCGCCAACCTGCTGCTGGCGCAGGTTTCGCGCCATGACATTCACGGTGTAACCGGTTTCGGCCACGGCCTTTTCGACCGCGCGGCGCGTGCGCTCGGCGACGATGGACGGGTTCGACAAGACGCGGCTGACGGTCGCCACCGACACCCCGGCAAGCTTGGCAACGTCGTGGATGCGCGGGGCCGGTTCGGGATCTTTCAACGGGCGTCTCCTCTCATTCAGCGGCAACAATACTCTTTGGAAACGGTATTGAAAACCTTTTCAGAGTGTGTCAGCACTATATGTAACCGATTACATCTATTATCGGCGACCTGGGAGGGCACATGCGAACATTGAAAGGCCCCGGCCTGTTTCTTGCGCAATTCGTTGGCAGCGATGCGCCGTTCGACAGCTTCGACAACATCACCAAATGGGCCGCGGGCTGCGGCTATCTCGGCGTTCAGGTCCCGACCGGCGAGGCCGGCCTGATGGACCTCGACCTGGCGGCCACGTCGCGCGACTACTGTCAGGAGCTTGCCGGGACGGCGACCACCAACGGCGTCGCGATCAGCGAGCTCTCGGCCCATATCCAGGGCCAGCTCGTGGCCGTTCATCCCGCCTATGACGAGGCCTTCGACGGCTTTGCCCCCGCCGCTCTGCACGGCAACCCCAGGGCCCGGCAGGAGTGGGCGGTCGAGCAGGTGATCAAGACCATCGACGCTTCGGCCAATCTCGGCATCGACCGGATGGCGGCGTTCTCGGGCGCGCTGGCCTGGCCCTATCTCTATCCGTGGCCGCAGCGCCCGGCGGGCCTTGTCGAAGCGGCGTTCGACGAGCTGGCCAAGCGCTGGCGACCGATCCTCGACCACGCTGCCGAGAAGGGCGTGCAGATCTGCTACGAGATCCATCCCGGCGAAGACCTGCATGACGGCGCCAGCTTCGAGATGTTCCTCGACCGGGTCGATCAGCATCCGGCGGCGATGATGCTCTACGATCCGAGCCACTACCTCCTGCAGCAGCTCGACTACATCGCCCATCTCGACATCTATGCCGAGCGCATCGGCATGTTCCACGTCAAGGACGCCGAGTTCCGCCCCACGGGGCGGCAGGGCGTCTATGGCGGCTTCCAGTCCTGGGTCGACCGGGCGGGCCGTTTCCGCAGCCCCGGCGACGGGCAGGTCGATTTCAAGGCGATCTTCGCCAAGCTCGCGGCGATGGATTTCGACGGCTGGGCGGTGGTCGAGTGGGAATGCGCCCTCAAGCACCCCGAGGACGGCGCCCGCGAAGGCGCGCAGTTCGTCAAGGATCACATCATCCGCGTCACCGAGCACGCCTTCGACGATTTCGCGGCCTCTGGCACCGACCGGGCCGCGAACCTGCGGATGCTCGGGCTGGAGGGCTGACACCATGACCCACACTCCCATCAGGCTCGGCATGGTCGGCGGCGGCAAGGGCGCGATGATCGGCAACGTGCACCGCATCGCGGCCCGGCTCGACAACCGCTTCGCGCTGATCGCCGGCGCGCTCTCGACCACGCGCGAGCGCAACGCCGAGAGCGCCGCCGAGATCGGCATCGCGCCGGAGCGGACCTATGACGATTTCGCCGTCATGGCGCGCGAGGAAGCGGCCCGCCCCGACGGCATCGAGGCGGTGTCGATCTGCACCCCCAACCACGTGCACTTCCCCGCCGCCAAGGCGTTCCTCGAGGCCGGCATCCACGTCATCTGCGACAAGCCGATGACCTCGACGCTCGAGGACGCCCGCGCGCTGGCGCAGATCGCCGGGGAGACCCGCGCGCTTTTCGTGCTGACCCACAACTACTCCGCCTATCCTCAGCTGCGGCTGGCGCGCGAGATGATCGCGCGTGGCGATCTCGGGCCGATCCGGCTGGTGCAGGTGGAATATGCGCAGGACTGGCTGGCCCGGCCCAGCGACAGCAAGCAGGCCGCGTGGCGCGGCGATCCCAAGAAGGCCGGCGCCGGCGGCGCGATCGGCGATATCGGCACCCACGCCTTCCAGCTTGCCCGCTTCGTCAGCGGCATGGCGCCGGAGCGACTGGCGGCGGATCTGACCAGCTTTGTGCCGGGCCGCGCGGTCGACGACAACGCCCAGATCATGATGCGCTACGCCTCCGGCGCCAAGGGATCGCTCTGGTGCAGCCAGGTGGCGCCGGGCACCGAGAACGGGCTCAAGCTGCGCATCTACGGCGAAGAGGCCGGGATCGAATGGGCCCACGAGACGCCCGAGACCCTGTGGTTCACCAAGCTCGGAGAGCCTGCACAGAAACTGCGCCGCGGCGCCGAGACCATGGCCGGCAGCCGGGTGCCGCCGGGTCACCCCGAGGGCTATCTCGAGGGCTTTGCCAACATCTACGCCGAGGCCGCCTGCGCGATCCGCGCGAGGCAGGCCGGGCAACCGCACGAGACCCTGCTGCCGGGCATCCGCGACGGCGTCGAGGGGCTCGAGTTCATCGATGCCTGCATCCGCTCGGCCAAGGCCGACAGCGCCTGGGTGGAGGTGGGCCATGGCTGACCCGATCCTCGCCCTGCGCGGCGTCGACAAGGCCTTCGGGCCGGTTCAGGTGCTGCACGGGGTCGATTTCGAGCTTCGCCCCGGCGAGATTCACGCCCTGATCGGCGAGAATGGCGCCGGCAAGTCGACCACGATGAAGATCATCGCGGGCTTCTACGACGCCACCGCCGGCGAGACGCTGTGGCAGGGCAAGCCGATCAGTTTCCAGAGCTCCGACGAGGCCGAGGCGCTGGGGATCGTGATGATCCATCAGGAATTCAACCTCGCAGAGCATCTCGGTGTCGATCAGAACGTCTTTCTCGGGCGCGAGCTGACGCGCGGCTGGCGGCTCGATCACAAGGCGATGCGGGCCCGCACCAGCGAGCTGCTCGAGCGGCTCGAATGCGCTGTCGACCCATCGGCGCAGGTGTCGCAGATCTCGGTGCCGTCGAAGCAGATGGTCGAGATCGCCAAGGCGCTGTCGCGCGACCTGCGCGTGCTGATCATGGACGAACCCACCGCCGTGCTGACCGAGCGTGACTGCGAGATCCTGTTTCGCCAGATCGAGCGCCTGCGCGATGAGGGCGTGGCGATCCTCTACACCTCGCACAAGCTTTCGGAGGTCAAGCGCGTCTGCGACCGGGTCACGGTGCTGCGCGACGGCGCCATGGTGCGCTCGGAGATGGTCACCGACATATCGGAAGACGAGATGGCCGCCGCCATGGTGGGCCGCGAGCTGTCAGATCTCTACCCGGCCAAGGCGGTGCCGCAGGAGGAGGTCATGCTCGAGGTCGAGGGCCTGTCGGTGCCGGGCCTCATCGAGGATGCCAGCCTGACGCTGCGCCGCGGCGAGGTGCTGGGCATCGGCGGGCTGGTGGGCTCGGGCCGCACCGAGCTGGCCGAGGCCATCGCCGGGCTGCGCCCGCGCACGGGACAGGTGCGGCTGACGGGCGAGGCGCTGCCCGCGGGCGAGGTTCGCACCGCGATGGAGCGCGGGCTGGTCTACCTCACCGAAGACCGCAAGAACGCCGGACTGCTGCTCGACAAGGGCGCGCGCGAAAACCTGACGCTGGCGCTGCTCGACCGCTTCGGCAAGGTGCTGATCGACCGCAAGGCCGAGGAGGCCGCGCTCGACCGCGCCATCGAGGCGTTTGCCATCCGCATTCCCGAGCGCGACATGCCGGTGGGCAACCTTTCGGGCGGCAACCAGCAGAAGCTGTTGCTCGCCAAGACCCTGCTCAGCGAGCCGCAGGTCATCCTGATCGACGAGCCCACCCGCGGCATCGACATCGGTACCAAGCAGCAGATCTACGGCCTGATCTCGCGGCTCGCCGCCGAGGGCCACGCCATCATCGTGATCTCGTCGGAAATGCCAGAGCTGATCGGCATCGTCTCGCGGGCGCTGGTCATGCATGCCGGGCGCGTGGTCGGCGCGCTCGAGGGCGACGACGTGAATGAGGGGGCCATCGTCCGACTGGCGATGGGCCTTGGGGAGAGCAGTAGAGAGGCGGTGGCATGACCATGGCGACGGCATCGAAAACCAATTCGCAAGGCGCGGGCCGCAAGATCAACCTTCAGGTGATCGGGCCCGTCGTTGCGCTTATCGCGCTGATCCTGATCGGCATGGCGCTGAACTCGAACTTCCTGAGTTACGCCAACATCACCAACGTGCTGGCGCGCTCGGCCTTCATCGGCATCATCGCGGTGGGCATGACCTTCGTGATCACCGCCGGCGGGCTCGACCTGTCGGTGGGCTCGATGGCGGCCTTCGTGGCGGGCCTGATGATCCTGACCATGAACACGCTGACCGAGAGCATCGGCGTCACCCTGCCGGTGATCCTGCTGGGGGTCGCGCTGGCGCTGGCCGCCGGGCTGATCGCCGGGATCATCAACGGCGTGCTGATCACGCGGGTCGGCATCGAGGCCTTCATCGTGACGCTGGGCACCATGGGCATCTATCGCTCGCTGATCACGTGGCTGGCCGATGGCGGCACGCTGAGCCTCGGCTTCGAGATGCGCGAGCTCTATCGCCCGGTCTATTACGGCGGCGTCGCCGGCATCAGCTGGCCGATCATCGCCTTCGCCGTGATCGCCATCGTCGGCGAGATCGTCATGCGCCACACCGCCTTCGGCCGCCACTGCGCCGCCATCGGCTCGAACGAGCGCGTCGCGCGCTATTCCTCGATTGCCGTGCTCAGGGTGCGGCTGGCCACCTATGCCCTGCTCGGCCTGCTGGTGGGCTTCGCGGTGGTGATGTACGTGCCGCGCCTCGGCTCGGCCTCGGCCTCCACCGGCCTGCTCTGGGAGCTCGAGGCGATCGCCGCGGTGATCATCGGCGGCACGCTTCTGAAGGGTGGCTTCGGACGGGTCTGGGGCACCGTGGTGGGCGTGCTGATCCTCAGCCTGATCGGCAACATCCTCAACCTCACCGATTTCGTGAGCCCCTACCTGAACGGAGCGATCCAGGGGGCCGTCATCATCCTCGCAGTGGTCATGCAGCGCAAGGGCGCCAACGACCGCTGAGAGACCGCCTGACCGCAACGTCGTCTTTTCAATGGGAGGTACCATCAGATGACAAAGACCTTTTTCGCCACCACCGCGCTGATCGGCGCACTGGCCTGCACGGCGCAGGCCGAGACCATCGGGATCTCGATCCCGGCCGCGACGCACGGCTGGGCCGGGGCGCTGAACTACCACGCCGAGCGCACCGTCGAGCGCCTGCAGGAGGTCTATCCCGAGCACAGCTTCGTGCTGACCACCACACCGGACTCGGCCACGCAGGTCTCGGATCTCGAGGACATGGTGGCGACCCGTGGCATCGATGCGCTCGTCGTGCTGCCGTTCGAATCCGAGCCGCTGACCGGCCCGGTCCAGCGCATCGCCGAGAGCGGCACCTGGGTCACCGTGGTCGATCGCGGCCTCGCCGTGGAGGGCATCGAGACGCTCTACGTCGCCGGTGACAACGACAGCTTCGGCCGTACCGCGGGCGAGTATTTCGCCGGTGCGCTCGAGGATGGCGGCAAGGTCGTGGTGATGCGGGGCATCCCCTCCACCGTCGACAACGAGCGTGTCGCGGGCTTCGAGGCGGCGATCGACGGCTCCGGCCTCGAGGTGCTGGCGATGGATCACGGCAACTGGAACCGCGACACCGCCTTCACCCTGATGCAGGACTGGCTGTCGCGCTTCCCCGAGATCGACGCGGTCTGGGCCGCGGATGACGACATGGCCGTGGGCGCGCTGGCCGCCATCGAGCAGGCCGGCCGCACCGACGAGATGATCGTGGTCGGCGGCGCCGGCATGAAGGAGATGGTCGACCGCATCCGCAACGGCGACGAGACGGTGCCGGTCAACGTGACCTACCCGCCGGCGATGATCTCCACCGCCATCGAGATGACCGCCGTCGGCGTCACCGGTGCGGCGCCGATGAGCGGCGAGTTCATCATCGCCTCGGAGCTGATCACGCCCGAGAACGCCGACGACTTCTATTTCGAAGACAGCCCCTACTGAGGACCGCGCCCCGGCAAGCGGGGCGGCCCTGGAACAGATCAGACGCCTCCGCGGACATCGCGGGGGCGTTCTCATTGGGTCTGAAGCTTTTCGGCAAACGCGGGCCGGGATCAGCTTCGAAACCAAGGGTCGGAATTATCGCCGGGGCTGGCAGTCTATGCTTTCGACCTCTGCCGAAAGCACCGGGTCCGGCTCCAGCGAGAAATCGAAGCGCAGCGTCACCGCGCCGCCGCTGGTTCCGTCGCGGAGCTGTAGCAGCGTCCCGCCCTGCTCCCAGATGGTGCGCGGCTCTTCGGCGCCGAGGCTCTCGTAGGACAGGCTCGCCTCGCAGACCAGCGCGACCGCGTCCGTCATGTAGGGCGCATAGGCTTGGGGGATGGCCAGATCGACGCTCAGGCGCAGCGTGCATCCCGAAAGCCCCCGCCCCGCGTCGTCACGCAGGCAGTCGAACCGCGCGACATCCGTGCCCAGGGGCTCCTGCCATCCGCTGCCCGGCCCCGAGGGCCACGGCCGCGGCAGGGTGGGCGCCGGGTCCGGCGGCGGCATCGTCGCCTGATCGACCCCGAACGGCGCGTTGATGAATGACCGCCGGCCGGAGGGCCGGCCCTCGGCGTCGGTGCCGCGGGTGAGCTTCATCCCTTCGCCGGTTCCGGCCGAGCGCGTCGCATCCGCCCAGCCAAGCCCCGCAAGGGCGCTGGCCGCGACCCAGCCCGCCGGATAAAGACCGCCTGGATCCACGAGCTGCACCCAGCCGCCGCGCACCTCACGCACGCGGAGCACCGTGCCAGGCCGGGGCTGGCCGATCACCCGGCTGTCAAACCCCGGCGCACGGCGCAGATCGAGCGCGCGGTCGTCGAGCGTGGCGGCGTATCCGGGTTCGAACGCCGCCGCGGTCTGCGGCAACGACAGGGCAAGCAGCAGGGCGGCGATTGCCGCCCGGATCGGGAACAGGGTCATCAGGGCGCTCCTCTTTCGCCAGGCAGAGCAGCACCCTGCGCAGGAAAGTGCAAGGGACCGCAGTGCGATCCCCGCCGTCTCGCAAGAGCTGTCCCGCGAGGTGGCCTGTCCTCAGCCGGCAGGCGTGCCCCCTGCCCCGACATCCCAGAACACCCCGGCCATGACCCGCAGCGCATCGCGCGACACCGGCTTCAGGATGTGCTCGTTGGGCGCGTGCTGCGAACAGCCGCGATAGGAATGCGGCACCCAGATCGTCGGCACCTCGAGGATATCGGTGAAGCTGTCATTGGGCAGCGAGCCGGCGAGGTTGGGCAGCACGTGCAGCTCGCCCGCCGTCTTGCGGATCGAGGCGCCGACGAACTGCGCCCAGGGATGCTCGGGATCGAGCCGGGTGGCGGCAAAGAAGCCGCGGTCATGGGCGCGGATCTTCACCCGCTCGAAGCCATGCGCGTCGAGATGACGGCGCAGCGCGGGGATCACCTCTTCGGGGTCCGTGCCGACCACGTAGCGCAGCTGGCAGGTCGCCCGCGCCCAGCCCGAGATCGCGTTGACCGGCGCCTCGGGCACGCCCGAGACCATCGCCAGCACGGCAAAGCTGTTCCAGCCAAAGACCCGCTCTGCCGGCGTCAGGCTCTCCTCGCCCCAGTCGGGATCCACCGCCGGCCCCTCGCCGCCCGCCACCGGCAGGTCGCGCAGGGCCGCGCGGACGCTGTCGGTGAGGCTGTCGGGGCGCCATTCGGGCACCTTGATCTGGCCGCGCGCGTCGGTGATGCAGGCCAGCGCATGGGCGAGGATCATCGCCGGATCGGCGAGCAGCCCGCCCCAGTTGCCGGAGTGATGCGCGCCCTCGTGGGTCTCGACCACGAGATCGAAGGTCGTGCCCCCGCGCGAGCCCATGAACATGGTCGGCACCTCGGGCTGCAGGCGCGGCCCGTCGGAGGCGATCAGCACGTCGGCGGTGAGCCTGTCCTTGTACTGTTCGAACACTTCGGGCAGGCCGACCGAGCCGACCTCCTCGCTCATCTCGATGACGATGCGGGTGTTGAAGCCGAGGCTGCCGCGCGTCGCCAGAACCGCCTCGAGCGCGGCGATGTTGACGAGGTGCTGGCCCTTGTTGTCGGCGGTGCCGCGCCCGTAAAGGCGGTCGCCCTCCTCGACGATCTCCCACGGCGTGAGGCCCTCGCGCCACATGCCCTCCTGCCCCAGCACCGCGTCGCCGTGACCATAGGTCAGCACCATCGGCAGGCCCTCGGCCTCGACCCGCTCGCCCAGCAGAAGCGGGCCGCCGCGCGGATCGGGGTTGTCGATGATCTCGCAGGCGAAGCCGAGCGCCTCGAGCCGGGGCAGCATCGCCTCGCGCAGGTAGCGCAGCGACTCGTCGCGCGCCTCCTGCGCCGGGTTCTGGCTCTCGGTGCGGAAGGCCACGAGGCCGGCAAGGTCGGACTGGAAGGTTCCCGCGTCGAAATAATCGGTGACATGGGAGATGGCGGCGTCGCGGGTCATTGGTCGTCCTCGAGGGCTGCGTCGCCCCAGGGCGACATGATTTCGGTGCATCCGGTGTTGGTGGTGCCGTCGCGCATCACGCCTGCGGGGCAGGCAAAGGCATAGGGCAATACGGTGCGGCGGGTGGTCTGGACCGGCATCACGGTGCCGAGCGCGTCGAGCACGTCCTGCGGCAGCGTCTCGTCTGCGACAATGCCGCTGCCGCCCGAGACGTCGATGCGCGGGGTGTGGAAGGCCTCGCCGATGCCCATGCCGCGATCGACCACGAAGGAGGCCAGCTGCGACACGGCGGAGACGATCTTGCGCCCGCCCGACGCGCCGAGCGCGACGCGCCGTCCGCCGCCCGCGCCCAGCACCGGGCAGACGTTCATCAGGCAGGCCTTGTCCGGCGCCAGCGAGTTGGGTTTCCCCTGCTCGGGGTCGAACCACATGATGCCGTTGTTCATCAGCAGCCCGGTCGAGGGCGAGACCACGCGGCTGCCGAAGATCGACAGCAGGGTCTGGGTGTTGGCCACCATGTTGCCGTCGCGGTCGACGATGGAGAAATGCGTGGTGCAGCCCGGCGCCTCGGGCACCTCGCCGGTATCGCCCATCTTGCCCAGCCGTTCGGCATAGGCGGTGGCGAGCGCGCGGGCATAGGCGGGATAGGCGGACGCGGGATGCGACAGGTCGGCGTCGGAGAGCTGCTCCATCACCCGCGCGAAGGTCGGGCCGGCGGTGAGGCCGGGCATGACGTGGAACAGCGCGTCGCGATAGGGCACCGGCTGCGCCGCCCCCACCCAGGCGCGGTAGCCGGCGAGATCCTCGGCGGCGAGGCTGCCGCCCTTGGCCTGCACGTCCTGCGCCAGCGCGCGGCCCACGTCGCCCTCGTAGAAGGCGCGCGGCCCGCCGGCGGCCAGCGCCCCGAGCGTGTCGGCCATGGCGCGCTGGTCGAGGCGGTTGTCGGGGATCGCGGTCCAGCCGCTGCCCTTGGGCCAGACGCCGTCATCGAGAAACAGTGCCGCGGCGTCGGGATCCTTGGCAAGGTTGCGCGCCGTCGAGGCGATCAGCAGCGCCGCATACCAGTCGACCAGCATGCCCTCGCGGGCGAAGGCGATGGCCGGTGAGAGCAGCTCGGCCCACGGCATCCGGCCCCAGCGGGCATGGGCCTGCCCGATGCCGTCGACGGTGCCGGGCACGGCGATGGCCTTTGCCCCCTCGACATTGCGGTCCTCGACCACCCGCTCCCACGGGAACAGGTCGCCGGCCTTGCCCTCGCCGCTCAGCGGGTAGTCGTCGACCTTCAGTCCGCGCGGCGAGCGCATCCCGAAATTGATCGCCACCGCCTCGCCGGTATCGGCGCGCCAGTGCACCGCCGCGCCGCCGCCGGCGGGCCCGCTCATCCACGGCTCGAGCACCCCGATGGCAAACGAGGTCGCCACCGCCGCGTCGACCGCATCGCCGCCGGCGCGCAGCACCTCGGCCCCGGCTTCGGCGGCGAGGCGATGCTGCGCCGCCACCACGCCGCCCGCGGTCTCGATGACGTGCTTGCGGGTCTCCTGCGTCTTCGACAAGGCGCTCATGCGGCGCTCCTTTCGAACATCGGGCTCTCGGGGTCGTGCAGGTGGCACTCGACCCGGCCGGTCTCGGTCTCGAGCGGGCGCGGCGCGACCGCCTTGCAATGCTCGGTCGCGTGCGGGCAGCGCGGGTGGAAGGCGCAGCCCGAGGGCGGATCGATCGGGTTGGGGTAGTCGCTGCCGAGCGAGGTCTCGGGCACGCCCTGCGTCGGATCGGGGGTGAGCACCGAGCTCAGCAGCGCGCGGGTGTAGGGATGGCGCGGCCGCTCGAAGAGATCGGCCACCGGGGCCTCCTCGACGATGCGGCCGAGATACATCACCGCCACCCGCGTCGCGAGGTGCTCGACCACGGCGAGGTCGTGCGAGATGAACAGGTAGGTCAGGCCGAACTCGCGCCGCAGATCGCCCAGAAGGTTGAGGATCTGGCTCTGCACCGACACGTCAAGCGCCGAGGTCGGCTCGTCGCAGATCACGATCTCGGGGCGCATCACCAGCGCGCGGGCGATGGCCACGCGCTGCCGCTGCCCGCCCGACATCTGGCTGGGATAGGTGTTGATCACCCGCTGCGGCAGGCCCACCACGTCGAGGATCTCGCGCACCGCCTTTTGCTGGCTGGCGGCATCGCCGATCTTGTGGACCCGAAGCGGCAGCGAGATCAGGTCGTAGATCGACTTGCGCGGGTTGAGCGAGGAATAGGGGTCCTGGAAGATCGGCTGCAACCGCCCAGCCAGCGCCCGGCGGTCGAGGCCCGCCATGTCGTCGCCCTCGACCAGCACCTTGCCGGCGGTGGGCTGTTCGAGCCCCAGCAGCAGCTTGGCCAGCGTGGACTTGCCGCAGCCCGACTCGCCCACGAGCCCGAGCACCTCGCCCTTGCGCATCGACAGGGTCACGTCGTTGACCGCGGTCAGCGGCTTGCGGGTGCCGAACAGGCCCTGCTTGACGCTGTAGGTCTTCTTCACCCCTTCGAGGGTCAGGATATCGCTCATGCGACCTCTCCTTCTTGCGACAGCGCCCCATCGGGATGGATGCAGCGGAACGCGTGGGTGGCGTCGCCGCGCTCCGGGATCGGCGCGCGGCACTCTGGCCGGGCGTGCGGACAACGGGTGCGGAAGGCGCAGCCCGTGACCTCGCCGATCAGCGACGGCACGATGCCGGGAATGGTGCCGAGCGGCGCGCCGCGCTCGGTCTTGCCGGGCTGCGGGATGCAGCGCAGCAGGCCGCGGGTGTAGGGATGGCTGGGTCTGGCGAAGACCTCGGTCGAGGGGCCGGTCTCGACCAGCTCGCCGGCATACATCACCGCCACCTTGTCGGCGACCCGCGCCACCACGCCAAGATCGTGGGTGATGAGGATCATCGCCATGTTCATCTCGCGGGTGAGGTCGACCAGCAGGCGCAGGATCTGCGCCTGAATGGTCACGTCGAGCGCCGTGGTCGGCTCGTCCGCGATCAGCAGGTCGGGCTCGCACATCAGCGCCAGCGCGATCATCACGCGCTGCCGCAACCCGCCCGAAAGCTGGTGCGGATACTGGCTCAGCCGGCTCTCTGCGGCGGTGATGCCGACCTTCTCGAGCAGCTCGATGGCGCGGGCGCGGGCCTGCGCGTTGCTCACCTTGCGGTGCAGCCTGAGCGTCTCGGCCAGCTGGTCCCCGATGGTGTAGGCCGGGTTGAGCGAGGTCATCGGCTCCTGAAAGATCATCGCCATGCGGTTGCCGCGCAGCGAGCGCATCACCCGGCGGTTTGCCTTCAGCAGATCGACATCCTCGAAGCGCATCTCGTCGGCCTGCCGCGTGATCGATTTGCCCAGCAGCCCCATCACCGCCAGCGAGGTCAGCGACTTGCCCGAGCCGCTCTCACCGACGATCGACAGGGTCTCGCCACGCTTGAGGTCGAAGTCGATGCCCCGCACCGCGTGCAGCGTGCCGCTGCCCATGGGAATGTCGAGGGTCAGGTTCTTCACGGAAAGGATCGTGTCACTCATGGCTCAGCTCCTGCCTTCGGGGGCGGTGACGTCGCGCAGACCGTCGCCCATCAGGTTGATCGCCAGCACCAGCACGAAGAGCACCGCGCCGGGGATCAGCACCAGCCACGGCTCGAACAGCATCATGTTCTTGCCCTCCGACACCATCAGGCCCCAGGACGGGGTCGGCGGCTGCACGCCCAGGCCAAGGAAGCTCAGCGCCGCCTCGAGCAGGATGGCGTGCGCCATCTCGAGCGTGACCACGACGATCAGGTTGTTGAAGATGTTGGGCATGATCTCGGTCAGCACGATGCGCGGGGTCGAGGCGCCGATGACCTGCGCGGCGGCGACGTAGTCGCGCCGGCGCACCTGCAGGGTCGAGGCCCGCATGACCACGGCGAAGCGGTCCCAGAGCAGCAGACCCAGCACGCAGATCACCACCGTGAGCGAACCGCCGAGGATGGCCACCACCGCCAGCGCCACCAGCACCACCGGCATCGCGAGGCGGACGTTGATCAGGAAGGTCACCACGGCATCGACCTTGCCGCCGAAATAGCCGGCGGCGACGCCCATGGCGGTGCCGATGACGCCCGAGATCAGCGCCGCCACGGCGCCGATCAGCAGCGACACGCGGGCGCCGTAGATCAGCCGCGACAGGTAGTCCCGGCCAAGGTGGTCGGTGCCCAGCGGGTGCTCCCACGTGCCGCCCATGAAGACCGGCTTGACCATGCGGTTCATCAGGCTCTGCTCGTAGGGGTCGTGCGGCGCCAGCACCGGCGCCAGCAGCGCCACCAGCACCAGCACCAGCACCACGGTCATGCCGAAGATCAGCGCCTTGTGCTTGAGGGCGCGCGCCTTGAGCATCTGCCGCGGCGACGGGCCTTCGATTTCGCGAGAGAGGGGATCGGTGGCGTCGGTCACGTCAGGCGCTCCGCATTCTGGGGTCCAGCCACGCGTTGAGCACGTCGGCGAGGAAGGTGAAGACGATGTAGAACATCGAGAA
>Ga0208181_1000380_pt1 | contig 24360 bp, 35 predicted proteins | sample MalvirDeepMed_s6_FD_184244 | JGI IMG/M metagenome (GOLD analysis project Ga0208181, IMG submission 184244) | Marine viral communities from the Global Malaspina Expedition - Malaspina viral metaG DeepMed_s6 (SPAdes) (version 2) | ecosystem: Environmental > Aquatic > Marine > Oceanic | place... | reverse complement strand
GCCACCACCACCGCCACCTACCACTCCACCGCCACCACCACCTCCACCTACCACTCCACCGCCACCACCCAAGTCTCCACCGCCACCACCATCCGGGGGTGCATAGTTCCCAACAGCCGAATTTATCATCGCCGTAAAGGCATCGGACGTATTCCCCGGGTCTGCGGGATCGTATGCACCCGAGAAGGCCGCTACAGCATCCTTCGCCGGCTGTCGGACCTCACTCAAGGCGGGATTGACACCTATGTTTCGCATTGTCGCGGCCAGCACATCCCCCGGCAGTCCGGTCGTCGTTTGAGCACCCGTCGCCTTCCCTAAAGCTCCTGCAGGAGGTGCGCCTGTTGGCTGAACAACTGGTGGTCCTGTATCAACGCCAATAGGTGGCTGGATCGGAGGTGGCTGGCTTGGAGGTGGCTGTGCCCATCTTTGACCTCCTGATCCGACAGAAATAGGCGAAACGTAACCGGGTTCTCCCGGTAACGGAGCACGGGCTGGAGCAGCCACCTCGACCTTCTGGCCCGGATTGCGACGCTCGTATAGCTGAATCCACTTATGGGCGTCTTTCGCTTGGATAGGCGAGCCTTGGCTCGACATCCACGCTATAACATCAGCTGTTGTTGCCATGTTTTATTCCTCTATCAATAGACCCACGTCACGTTTTCGTCTTTACTATCGTCATCATCAACATGAACAAAGGACTGTGCAACCCCAACACGATTAAAGATGGAATGACACAGGATAAGAAGATCTCGTCTGCTTCTACTGCTGGCGCACTCAATATCAGCGGCTTCGCATTCTTGCTTATCTGTAATCGTATGAGCCGATCCATCGACACTGTGATAGCCTCGCGCCCTGAGATCGGCATTATGTTTTACGCACCGACACCCGGACGTAATTGTGACTGCCCGTCCCAGAAGGCCCCTGAGTTTATCCAGCTTGATAAGGAACTTTTCGGACACCTTACACACGCCGCAGCAAGGGCAGGCAAACTCGTAGTCGCTGAAATGCTTAGAGATATTACCCATTGGTGGAAATCCTCATATTATCCAGAAGCCCCTTCGTCATCTCACGTCCTCATCCCAATTTTTGCATCCAGGGCAACGAGAATATCCCGCAGCGCATCAACTTTGTCCAACACCACGACGGCTGTGTTCACGTTTCGGTTCAGTTGCTCGACCACGTCCCTGACCTCCCCGGCCAGTTCGCGTGTCGCCACGACGTCTTCCTCAAGATCCTTTTTAAGGGGGGCAAGCAGGTCTTGGATTTCGTCTTCCGTAATTCCCCCACTCCCGCCATTTACCCATCCGCGCCGCACCGCAACACGCCAGCCAATCCCCACGAACAACAAAACAAGAAACGGTCGCCATTCGGGAGATATAAGCCCAAGAGCCTCAGTGCCAGAACTCAGCAACTCACCCACGTTTTTTCATTCCTTTGTCAGTTTATAGAGGGCGACGAACGTTGCGACGATACCCCCAACACCCGCAATTATAATGGCCTCTCCAAACGTCCACTCATGCGATACGGCAACCTCTGCCACTGACAAAACGTCCGCAGGAAGCCCCGACGCCTTCAGTTCGGAGTAGCTATCCGTGAAGGCGACAACTCCACCAGTTGCGGCGACCGCCCCGGTTCCGCTCCAAGCCGTCTGAGCGACATCGTTTCCGACAAGCTTCTCATATGCCTCAGATTCTTTCATCGCCAACAGGGCTGCTGCGATTGCGCTGAGAGGTGATACTCCCCGTTGCTTAGATTGTTGAACTTTTCGTTGGGTTTTTTTAGTCCGACTTCGTTTCTTCGTCTTATCCTTAGCCCGACGCTCCATCTCCAGAAAGTTGGCCAGGGCATCGGCCCACCGCTCCCGCTCTTCGTCTGTGGTGGCGAGTTCCAGCTGCTGCCGATAGTAACGCTCGTTGCCGATTTTGTTTTGCACGGTCCTGCTCCCGACCCCGGTTTAATTTGTGCGAGGAACTTCATCTTCGCCTCCACACCTTCTTTAACAACCCCCCAACTACTCTCACCGGTCTCGGCACAAGCGCCTTCCCTACTTCGACTGCGAGTCCAATGCGTCGGCTTTTTTTTTGATACCGAGCCGCTCCGCAATCGGACTGAGCAGCATGTCGAACACGATGTCGTCATACCGCGTCGGAGTCAGTTTCACGACCTTTTCGAGAACGAAGAAGCCGATCACGAACATCTCCAGATGTGCCGTCAAAAATTCCACCTGCACCCCCTTATACGTCGTTGTCTATGACTTCAGTGCCAATCGGGTCAGGCTCGGGGATTTCAGTCTCGTAGTCCCCGTCCTTGATCCTAATGGCTATCAACTCCTGCTGAGTGAGGAGCTTGACGCCCATCTGATTCTTGGATAGCAGGTCGATGCCCAGGTCGTTCAACTGTGTCTGTATCTCTGCTCCCTGCTTCTCCAGTTCTCCCTTGGTCATGCCTTAGAATTCTCCTGGTTGTGTGACTGCAGCTTCGGAGACGCCACGCTCATAGCTCTTCACCTGCCCTGCTATCTGTCGCCACAAATAGGCAGCAAGGTCGTCGGCCGTAGACTCACCAGCACCACCACGACTCACCGCTGTCAGTTCCTCGCTGTATTTCGCCTCAAACCACGCCTGTGCCCGCAGCAAGGAGGCGTTGCCCGTTGTCTTTGCCGAAATCCCAAAGGCGTTGTCAGCGCCAAAAGAGAGGGCGCTTTTCAAATTCGTGTTTGTAGCCATCAGGCTGCCTCCAATAGTTTGATTTTGGACTCCAGTTGTAGTATTCGTGACTCTATAGCTTCAGCAAGGCCGTTCATACGCACGCGATTCTGCCAGATGCCACCGCCAAGCAGAGACTGGTATCTCTGGATGCTGTAAAAATCTCCAACCAGAACACCCACCCTCCGTAGATCAGCTTCATTTGCCGTCACTTCGTCATCCCACTTCGTCATCACCACGCCTGCATCGCTGTGTGTGTGCCGCTCCATAGTACGAATGAGGCCCACATCGTCTTCATTGTCAAGCTGCACACCGTCAAGATCGCCAGACCCCGAGGTGATGTTTGTGGCATGGAGGGCACCGTTGCCCTTTATCACCAGCAGTGCCGTGGCGTTATTTTTGAAAGCATAGACGTTGCCCGTGGCCCCTACATCGGCAGTTCCCGTGCCGGACTTCAGGAAGGTGCGGTCCGTGATGGCACCAGAGGAACCGGTGGTGTCGCTGGTGTCGGCGGTAGTGATGTAGCCCTCAATCTCAATAGCTACCGTTCCTTCCGAAAGCCCCGCAATAGCTGCGCCCCCTGCCGTGGGGCTGTTCTTGGCCAGAAAGTACCACGTATCTGTTTCCGTAATGTCGGTGATGCCGTGGGCTATGTCGGTAGAAGACTTGAGAGAAACAGCTTCATCGTCGGTGGCAACGCCGTTAATGGTGAGGCCCACGGTCTGCTTGGCGTTGGCAGTGTCCCCGATGAACACTTGAGAAGTGCCGCTCAGTATGAGGTCCTTGGCGATACCCACGCCGCCATCTGTGTGTATGGAACCCGTCGTCGAAGACGTAGACTCTGTGGTATCATCAACAGACAGGACACCCGTGCTGGTCAGGGTTCCACTCACCAAAGCGTTGTTGGTGACCACCGTGTTCCCCGTAGCAGTAAGGGTCAGTAGACCACTGGAGGCTACCGTGAGGTTGGTGCCATCACCCTCAATCTTCTCGCCATCGTCCCCGAAGGTGATACCTACGTTCGCAGGAACGACGATATCCGTAGTCGCCGTAAGATTAATAGCCCCGCCAGACGTGACCGTCAGGTCTGTGGAATCTCCTTCTATTTTCTCGCCGGACCCGAAGGTAATGCCCACATCCGCCGGAACAACAATATCCGCCACTGCCGTCAGGTTTATGTTGTTCCCGGCAATCGTCAGGTCGGTGCCATCGCCCTCTATCTTCTCACCGTCATTACCAAAAGTCATGCCTACATTGGCGGGCAGATTTACATCGCCTGTAGCCGTCAGGGTGATGTCTCCACCGGATGATATGTTACAAACTTGTGGGAAGTTGAGTTCCGTGGTTGTGCCGTCCCACGCCAACCTCATGCGCTCCACCGCCGTCTCCGACTCGGATACCGCAAAGACAAGGTCCGCGTCATTAAGCCCTGAAGCGAAGGTATCATCGGCTTCGGCCCAGATACTCGCAGCCACAAGGATGGCAGCGGTGCCGGCAGAGTCGAGGGGTGCCTGGAAGTCTATCCTTCCCAGAATCCCACCGTCTACATTGGTAAGCTCCCCCGTAGAGATAAGCAGCTTCCCCGGTCCCGCCGCCGTGGCACCGCGAATCTCAAGCTCGTCGGCAGACTCGTCCCACTCCATAAAAGCCCCGGCAGAAGCACCAAACAATTTTACATCATGGCCCGTATCATTAACACCAACCGTCAGCGTATTTTTGATGACAGTAGGCCCGACGACATTGACAGTTCCGGCACCTCCAAGGTTTACGGCTGAAGTGCCATCGAGGATGTCGGCAAGAGTATTCGGGTTGGCGTCAACCTCAGACCCCTCAATAGGATCTCCGGTGCCATCCTTCACACTGTTGTCGGTCATGGAGTCGCGTACGGCAGTTGCCATGGTGTCTCCTTATTAGGCGGCGATTTTGTCACTCAGCATCTTGCTGCTGATAGACACGCCCTTAACCCTGAAAAAGTGGTTGCTGCTCACCATCAAGCTCAAACCCGTTCCCCGATTGGCGCTGGTCATGCGAATGCGCTCTCCCGCCACGCCGGCACCACCCCACGGCTCCACACCCCACTCCCCGTCGCCCCAGCCTTTGACGCCCGTGATGGTGTAGGGCACCTCGTTGCCAGCAACCACCACCGGCAGCCCCTGGCGCAGAAGAATGCGGTTTACGTTCACCGTGTTGCCACCAATCTTGTCGGCAGACACGAAGGTCCACCCGTAGCGCTTCATGTGACCCGGAGCATTCTGAAGGTAGTATTTCGTCTGGAACTGCGACAGCACTGCAGACCCGTCCCACTGAAAATTCACGGCAGTGGCGGTGTCGTGCATGCGATACACCTTGCCACTGTTGTCGCCAGCATACTGAATGTTATCGAGGGTCGCCGATGTTGACTGGCTGGCATCTCCGTTGAATACTACGCCCGCCGTCAGGTTGTTGCGGTTCATCTGCGTCCACCGCGGAGCCTTGCCGGCGCGGCTCATATTCCCAATAAAGCCTACCGATGGCACAGTCTTGGTGCCCCACGGCACGAAGCCATAGAACTCCTTGCGTCCCATGTTGTAGTTGCTCCAGGCAGTACCCATTGACGTAATATTCCGGTTGTCATAGAGGGGCTCGATCCATCGCGATACCTCGAAAGGCTCAAAGCCTCCCGTGGCATTGCTGGGACCTATGGCCTCAATGGCATTCTCGCTCATCCACATCAGGACATTGCGGTCCCCTATCTCGCCCTCCACAAGGGTCTTGCCGCTCACCAGCCCATTGACGCCCGTCACCTCCTGGATGTAGAGGCTCGAAAAAACCTGCGTTGGCGGAATGCGGTAGACGCTGCTGCGCTTGAAGATAAAGAGGTGATTGGCGAAGGCCGAAATTCCCAGGATGTCACCATCGGAGCCTCGCGATACGCTGATCGTGCCACCACCGCCAGCCGTAGACCAGTCCTCACAGTCATCGACAGCCGAATATGCGAGCGTGGACCCCGAGGCCGTCCACAAGCGGCTCTGCCAGGCGGTCGGGAAGTTGCCAGTGCTCTGGGGGCTGCCATCGAGGTTCACAGCTCCATTCGTCGTATCATAGCGAAGAGGAGCATCAATGCCGTTGCAGAGGATCAGCAGGTTTTCACCTGTCGTCTGCCCGTAGAACATCTCCCCATACCACCGGGTGCCTTCTGTGGCGTTGTTGCCCGTAGCTCGCGCTCCACTGACAGCTGCCCACGTCCCGGTATTGCACTGATAGATGTCCCCGTTCTCATTTGTTTTTATCAGCTTCGTTCCGGTGTGGTAATCGAAGAGGCCGTTGATGGCGTGCGTCCCCGCGGCACTGCCGAGCTCCGAAGATCCATACATAGACTGAAGGTTATTGGTATCCCCATCGTAGACCATATTCATAGCATTGAAGACGGCCCCGTCGGGAAACTTCGGATCAATGGGTGAGGTCTGGCGGTATATGCCCTGCCCAAAGTCGTAATGGCGCTCTACGGCATAGCCTCTTTGTCCTCTTGTCGCCATTTAGATAGCCCCCGTATCATCGGTTTCCCAGTATCGCAGGTCTACGGTGCTCGAGGCGACAATGCCAAAGACAGCACCCGTATACAACAGGGCATCGCGGTCTGGCCATGCGGCACCCTCCATCTTCCACACCCTCTCTTTCCCACTAGCAAGAGGGTATCCGGTGCTCGTCGTCAGGCTGTTGTTTTCAGCAAGAAAGATGGTGGCACTTCCGTTGTTGAAGACGCGCAGTTCCGTGCGCCTCTTGTTCGCGGCAACGATCTGTATTCCGTTGGTCGTGGCGGGAACTGTGATGGCCCCGTAGCTCACGATACCCTGTCAAAGAGAATGGACGACTGCGTGTTTATGCCATAGGTCCGCATGGTATTGCGTCTGTATGTTTCCACGGTCATATTCGTTCCCTCGCGGTACTTCCTCTGCTCCCGCGCCACCAGCTGCATACGTGCCCGCTCATACTGCTGTCCCCAATACCCCGCCTGGGCGTGGTCCTCATCATAGAGGCACGCCCGCTCCTTGATCTTGTGGGCCACGGCGTCATAGGCTATATCCGGGGCGTCGCCGCCGAACATCTTAGTGGCGAATATCGTGTTGGATGTCCACTTCAGCGTAGCCCACGCCGTAATAAGGTAGGCGTCCTTGGGATAGGGCCAGAAGAGCCACCGCGGGTTGTCAGAGGTATCGACGCCTATCTGCGTACACCAAGAGGGCGTACCACTCGTATCCCGGTGGAGGTCACCACCCGACAGGTCGTTGATATGCTGTATGGAGGTCTGCTTGATTTCATCGCCGCCAGTGAAGCTGGCACTGTCACCATAGGAGAAGTATAGAATCTCATCGAGGCTGGCAATGCTTATGGCGTAGACGTCCTTGAGGATGGTATATGCCGACCCCGTCGTTGTCGTTCCAACGTAGCTGTCGGCAAGCACCAGCGTATCGGGAGAAGAGGCCGTGTTTATCGTGGATACTTCGTAGGATGTGAGGTCCGCGCCTATGCGTATGAAGTCGCCGGCAGCCACATTTGTGAAGTTGTTGGCGTTTGCATTGTCGTCGTCAAGGGAGGTAACCGTCGTAGATCCGTTGGTTGCAGATACGCGGCCCGTCGTCAGGTCGTCTTTGGTGACAATCTGGTCACGAAACAAAGCCCACCGAAAGCGGGCAGCCTCGACAAGGTCGTGGACCGCCTCATTGGCAGCGTCGATAAGGAGGTTCTGGAGTTGGTTTGTAGAAGTGAAAGAGGCGACATCCGGATCACCAATAACCCGCAGGCCCCTGTTTACAGAATCTCCAAGCGATAGCGACATTTACTCCACCCTCTCTGCCTGGTTAGTTTCCGTGTACCACTTTTTATACCAATGGTCGCGAGCCTTCTGCGCTTCTCTCAAATGCCCCGCCATGCTCTGAAAGCGCTTCTCTATCTCGAACAGCTTATCTTTCGGCACGCTTAAGTTGGGGGAAGATGCTCCTCGACCGTCGGGTGCTTCTTCACCAACAAGGCTCGGGCTGCCGCCCTGTCCTGGGAATCCGGCGACCTCTCCATTGACTGGCTCCCGTAATGCCACACCCACACCCTCCGGTCTACAAGAAGTATGAAGTCTTCGGCTTTGGCTCTCTCGCTCCAATCCAGATCGTCAAAAGGGCCGTTGCCAAAACGCTCATCCAGGCCACCCACCGCCTGCAGGGCTTCTTTTGCCAGACAAACACAGAAGAAGCTGATGAATGGAAGTGCCTGAATCTCCGCGGCACGGTATCCGATCCTCTGCATGTTCAAGACGTTATTGCTAATGGGGCCTATGGCCCCCACTGCTCCGCGCTTGGTGTCGAGGTGCTCTTGCCATACGTCCAGCCACTGCGGTGTAAGTATGGCAATGTCGTCATTGCAGACTACGACATCATCCTCGTCTCCCAAATGATGCAGCCCGTAGTTCACTGCCTCCGTCCACGTTAGTGGCTCGCTCGGAAACAGGGGGCTGCACGGCTGGCTCAGGAGGAGGTCCGTCGTCTCCGCGTCGCTGCTCGCGCATACGACGGTAGGAGTCACTGACGGGTAGCTCGCAACCATACTGGCGAGTGTCGTAGCGAGCCACGGTGATAAGCCCACCGTCGGTATTAGGATCTGCATTTTCCACCAGTGTTCTGACCAGCTCGATGCGTGGCGTATGCTCCCCCACCATCCCCGGGTCTGCGTAAATCGGATATCCCATCCTGTGGACCTTCTGGCAGAAGTGGCAGTCCTCGCCGCCGAAGTGCGCCACTGTCCCGTCGGAGTTTCGCCGGAACAGAAACAGGGGATCTTGCGACGTGTCCTCTAAGACATCGCGCCTGATACATAGAAGCGCTCCCCCCACTGAGTATACCTGCTGTAGCGAATGGTCTTCGGTGAAGTCTGTAACGGATCTGTAGGTGCCGTCTTCGTCAAGGTCGAAGATGCACCAGAAGAGCTTGCCGAAACTCCAGGAGGGCACGCACCCCGAAACTACGGGAACACCGTGCTCGGGGAGCCTGAGTATCCGATCAGTAGGGACGACATCGTCATCAACCATAATGAGGTAGTCGGCATTGCTCTCGCGGGCCTTGGCGATGACCTCCGACCGTGCGATGTCTATGCCCACCTTGTTGACGTGCATGTCAGCATCCCAGCCATGGGAGCGACACCATTGCATGCGCGCTATTGACGAGGGCATAGCGTCACCGCGAGTCATCAGGCGCATCATGACGTTCATCGCATAAGCTCCTCGAAGATATATTTGTTGATGTGCTTGTCGTAGTCGGCGGCAAGCTCATGCCCACAGATACCGTCTCTGTAGGCATGAGCGTCCCCGTAGTGCCGTTGTCTGAGAACTTAGTTCAACTAATCGACCCGATACCATACGAACAAGTTGATTTCATCAGCATCGGCTGCCGACAGGGTGGTAATGAGCAAATCGCCCGTCCCTCCTGTGGCCGTCATCACCACACCATCCAGGCCATTCCAGGTGAAGTCTATATCCTGCTGGTCCGTTGGCGCAAGAGCGCTGGAGAGGATAAACTCGTCAGAGGAGTCATCATCGAACTCCAGCGTAAACGTGATGCCGGCCGTTGCCATCCACGCAACACGCTGGATAGTCAACGAGCTGGTGTATTCGAGAGCGGAGAGGTCGAGCACAACGGTGTCCGTGAGTTGGTTCCCGTCTGTCCACACGGCATTCCAGCTGATAAAGCCTCCGTGTCCGACATTCCTGCTATACGTGGATGGTGTGGGTGCGGCCATAGGTTAGCCCCTTTTCGCTTTCTTGGCCTTCTTTGCGGGCTTGATGCCAAGCACGGCGTCTGCTTCGGACTTGGTAAACACGTCGTTGGGATAGGTCTTTCCCCAACGACGCACAACCTCCGCAGATGTCCTGCCGTGCTCCTGGCATTCGTGCTTGATAAACTCTTCTGCTGCCTTGGATACGGCCATGGGCCATTCTCCCTTCCTACGATGCTGCCGTGGTTGGAAATAGCCGTGCGGTCTGATCTATGGCATCAGCCTCGTAGTTTTCCGAACACATGGTAGAACCAGGGTCAAGCATCGAACCAAGGGTGCCTTCGCCCATGTGGTTTCCAGAAATCATCCCCAGAGCAGCTGCCGAGAATATGATGGCCGGCCCGAATGTCGAAATGTTGCCAGTAATCAGACAATCAGTGTGAGCAACGCCAGAGTTGATGGCACCAACATCCCAAGCATTTGCATCAGTGGCTCCGTGGAAGACATTGTTGCGAACCGTCAGGCCGTTTACTCCCGCTGCCTCAATCTCAATGGCAGCGTCAGGGCCGTTGGCAGTAACCTGGAACCTGTTGCCCTCAACCAGCAGGTCGTCACCAGCCGCCGGCACTGTAATCGTCTCAAGGTCGTACGCACCACACAGGAACGTGTTGTTGCGAATCGTCAGAGATGCCGCACCAGCATCAATGCGCGAGGTTGTCGCCGCCGTGCTGGCTTTGAAGTGCAGGTGCTCGATGACGACATTTGCCGCCGTCACGTTGATAAGATCCGAAGAGGCGGCGAGCGAGCTTAGAATCGCCGAAGGGTTGATGGACGCACCGCTCTCGATGCCCGTAAGCGTCAGGTCTGCAACATCAAGGGCAATAGCCACCGTAACAGTGATGCTTCCCGGCAGGATGACGATGGTGTCACCACGACCGCTGACGCAGTTGTTGATGGCCCCGCTGGTACCGTCGATGGTGCTCTTGGGTGCCTCGGGGCGAGTGCCAGGATAAGTGTCGGAAGCCCCAACCCCTCCCACCGCAACCGTGCCGCCACCAACGAAGATGACCTTCCCGCCCGGCTTCTCCAAGTTGACCCACTTGCCGTCAACCTTGTCAAGTCTTGCCATTTTTTTCTCTCCAGTGGAGTACGGGGGCTTTCGCCGAGGCTACTCACCCCCCTCTAAAAGTGACCCGCGAGTCAGCGTTGCGGGCGAGGTTTATTACGCTCCTGGGCTTCCGAACAGACCGCGGGGGTCTGCCCATCCACTCGACTGCCGGAACAAGCCCTTGATCTTCACGTCGCCAGTGTCGAAGTCCAGAATGTCACTGGTGGCGAAAGAGGCCCGCTCATACAGGTTGAGCTTGTGGTTTTCCTTCGCTGCACAGACGAACCAGTCGTCCGTGTTCGTCAGGTAGTCCCAGACCTGAAGCGTCAGGCCCAAGCCGCTGATGGGCTGCACAGCGTTGGTGTTGTCCTCGGGTGTCTGCGAGGAATCGAGAATGCGGACAGCGGCGAACTGAAGGTCCGGCGGTACGAGCAGTGTCTCGGGCTTGATGGACAGGCGCTTGCCGCCGCCATCCCGCTGGTTGCGGAAGTCGATCAGCGCCTGCTCCAACGACGTGGTCGAGAGGTCCGCAGCTGTTGAAAGCTCGTTGGCATAGGTCGCTCCGTCCTCACGGACGTGAGCCGTGGAGAAGAGCTCCACACCATCGGCACCTGTAACTCCACTGTCGAACCCATTGTTGAAGTGGTTCGCCAGCGTGGTTTCCTCTGTGGCGTATGCAGCCCTGCCGAGTTCTGCCGGCTGGTCTTCCATCACGTTGTAGAGGTCGTCAGCCCACTGTTCCATCGTAATGCGAACTGCCGACGCGAACACCGTGTGGGTATACGTGTTGAGGAAACCTTCAACCGGGGAGGTGTAGTCTACAGCAGCCCCCTCGGCCTTCTGCGTCATGATTCCCAGACCTCCGAATGTCAGTGAGTGCTCACGAATCTGATCCGAGTCGTAGACATTGAAGATCTTGCGTCCCACTGGCTCCCGCTGACTCCACGCCTGATACACGATCATGTGTATGCCGCGCAGGGTGGTGTCATTAGGAAAACCAGAGGTAGTGGCGAGTGCTGGCATTTTCTGGCTCCCTTAGATGCCTGTGGTCGTGTTCCACATCGTCTCGACGCCGATAACCCGCCAGATGGCAAAGTCTGCCACTGCACTGTCGGGGTCGGTTACATAGTCGAGGCGCTGGAATCCACCAATCGTCGCGGCTGTCGTGCCTGACAATTCGTGAGCGGAAAGTCGCGTGTAGGTCGATCCTGCCGTAGCGACGTGGTCAGAAATGAGCCCGATGATAGACTGCGTCGGCGTGCCGGTGCCGTCATCTTGGGCGTGAAACTCCTGGGCTCGAGCATCAGCAACGGGAAGATCCACACCCGTTGAGGCTTTCGTATACCCCAGGACGCTGCCGATAATCAGTGTTGACGCTGCTGCCGCCGATACCATGTTGCCGGTGGCCTCCAATGCTACCACGTCGTTGATGTAGAGGATCGTGGCGTTGGTGGCTCCGACACTGTAGGGCCGAGCGCGCAGCAGGGGTGTGGCAACGAAACCAAAGGCAAGGTCCACGTTGGCCATTAGGTATTACCTCCGATGCGTGTATCTGTTTTCACCTGGTTCCATGTCAAAGGATATCTCACCCGACGCCACGCGACCCTCGACATTTCGCGAAAGACGCATGGCATTTTCGTGAGGCACTCCCTGACGCCGATAGTGCTCATAAGCGTTCTTCCCCAGGTCGCTCTGGCTGTTCTGAAGATCCTCGGCACGGCCCACGGTGGCACCCTGTGATCGAATCTTCTGCTGGCGCAGTGCGTTTCTCTTCTCGCGCAAGGGAGCTGGCATCTCCATCAAGACAAGCTCATTGGCGCGTGCTGTCGTATCCTCGCGGGACTGCTGGCTTGGCATCTCCGCATCCCCACGCTCTACGACGCGCATACCCCAATCTTTGTAGCGCTGGACGTTCTTGGCGCTTGCCCATCGCAAGACACCGCCACGCCCTCGCACCTTGTCTTTGACTTCCTTGCCCACATAGAGATAATCGAACTCATCGAAACTCTCGCCGAGGAGCATGCCCTCAAAGTCTATTTCCTGCTCCTCGCGAGCTTCGAGCTCTTTCATCTTCTCGTAGGCTTCCCATCCGAGGTCTGCCCAATGCAGCCTTGCGAACTCCAGCTTGGTTTCGTGCTGCTCATCAAGGTGGTGTCCGAGGGCATTCTTCTGCTCACCGAGACTCCCCGTCACCGGGGACCACGGACAGAAGGGGCACTGAAGCATGCCGCTCTCGTTTGGGTCCAGCTTTGTTCCCGCCCACTGTGCTCCCACGGAGGGCTTGGTGACTACCTTGGCTTCACGTTTATCGGTAGGCATCTATTACTCCCGAGTGTGCACAAAGGTGCGTTGTGAAGGTAACTGGGTTTGCTGCTGCTGCGGTTGTCGGGACCCGTGCTCCACCGTCGAAGACTGGGGGCCACCGAGGCTGCGCAGCTGCTCAATCGTCTTTCCCTGAAATGAATTGGGAAAGCGTTCCTGAATCTCGCGAAGCTCCGCATCGTTGTTGTCGCGAAGCTGCTTTTCTGTGGGGCGAGAACCTCCGGGCTGCAGGGGGCTGTTGCCCCCCTCGCGGGGTGTTGCGGGCTGCGTCGTTGGGCGGATGTCTCCACTGCGGAGCATGTCCGTCCACACCTTGTTGAGAAGGTGCTCCTGATTGCCCTTCTGTCCCCACGCCGGATTCTGGCGTATCTGCTCACCCATGCGTCTTCCGATTTCCTTCTCCGCATTGTCGTCAATGAGGCCGCGAGTCTTCATGCCTGCAAGCTCCTCGCCCATAGTTATCGACGCCGTGACGGACCCGAGCTTCGTGTCGAACTCCTGCTGCAGCTCCTGGCGTATCTCACCACGAAACTGATCCAGAGCCTCTCGGGTTTCATGCTGCGAGACACCGCGAACAGCGCGTAGTGCCTTCTGTCCTTCCTCGTCATTCCCAAAGGGCTCTATGAGCTCATCGGGAACGCCGGGGGCGGGTGCCACACTCTGCTGCTGCTGGTTCAGCTGGTTTTGAAGTATCAGGTTTTGCTGTGCGATAAGCTGCGCGGCATTCTCTGCCTCGCGGCGTCGCGATGTCTCCTCCCGCAGCCGATAAGACGGCACCTGGCCTGATGCGCCATCGTCTGCGGAATCCGTGCTCGGATCGGGCTGAACTATCGTGTCAGCGGACGCGTACCGTATCTCGGGCTCGGGGGTGGAAGCAGGCTCACTTCCTGCCGCACTATCGGGTGCGGCACCAGCGCCTTGTGGTGTTACGTTGTCTTGAAGTGTTTCTTCGGGCATTGTCGCATGCTCCTGGCGAGTTAGTTAATACAACTTCCGGCTCGGACTGCCCTTGCCGGCTTTCTTCGATGCTGTCTTCATCCCACCCTTGGACGCTCTCTTGCCTGCGCCCTGCTGTTGGGTTTTTGCACCACCATCATACTTGCCCTTGGGCATGTGTGGATCACCTCCTCTTTTAGGTTTGGCGCTGCGCTTTCGCTTGCTTTAGGCGGTCCCGACGTGTCGCCTCCTCACTGAGCATATCTGCTGCCTTGAGGAGCTGGCCGACGGTAAGGCCCTCTTCGATTAATACCGGCTCGGGCGTAGGACGTCCCAAGACTTCCGGTGGCGAGTCTGTAAAGTCAAAGAACCCGAACCTCTTGCTGCTGTTGAGCCTGTTCTGCACTATGCGTCGTTTTGTTTCCGGCCCTAATTGCAGTAGTGGCATCTTTCTCCATTCTCCTCAAGAACTCGTAGACATCGCGAACCCCCTGATGCTGGCCTCCGCGGTGCATGCGCTCCTCGGCGTCGATGCCGGGCCTGACGGTTTTCAAGACGTCTTGTGCTGACTCGTTGAGGCGTGTCATCACCTCGCGGAGGACGATGTCCCACCCCGGAGACAGGGATGTCTCATATACGTCCATCTGCTCTTGGGAGGTTATCATAGATTTACATCCGGTGTAGGAGGTCCCTGCTGCGACGCTGCTGCCCCAAGGCCCACGGCTCCCGTGATGCCGAGGATTCGGAGTATCTCAAGATCCTCGGGGTCAAAGACGACGAAGTTAAATGTGCCTTTACCTGTGTCGCGGCTTCCCGCATCAAGGAATTTGACACCCTTGATCCCCAAAGACTGAAGTTCTTTTGTCCCTATCTCGTTCCTTCCAACATGTTCCAGATAATCCCCGCCTGTGCGTTTTAATAAATTTTCTCTTGTTGTATCTGCGACAAGCCTTGCGTGTTCAGGCCAGGTGCTTGACAACAAATCCACCTCTATGTCTTTTGCTTGTTTTTCAACATGGTTTTGTATAGCAGTTTTAACCTTTTCGCTTTGTTGGCTTATGGCCTTATCCCAGAGAAGAAAATCCTCATCAGCGACTTTCAGGGCCGATTCATAAACGTACCCTGCGTCTTCTATGCGTATGCCTTTCTTCTCCATGTGGTCCAAGGCGCTGAGAGCATTTCTGAAAAACTCTTCACTTGTAATGGAGGTGCCGGATGGGCCCTCCACCATTCCTGTGCTCCCAGAAGAGTCCTTGAGTTCTTTTTGAAGTTGCTTCTTTGCTTCTTTATAAGAACCTCCCGATTCAAGCCACGCGGACGCGGTGTCATGTTCTTTTGCAGGAAGCCCTTGAGCATCAACGATTTTTGGGTCAGAAAGGCTTTCTCTATAAAACTCTCCTGTTTCTGGGTTTTCAGCCTGATAATGTCCATGCCCCTTTGCTCGCCCTCCCTCACCCGTGCCGATGAATTCATCCTTGAACCGACCCATGGGATACCCCGGTTCGGGAGGTATTTTGTGTGGGGACCCATGGTAAACCTTCCGCAGCGCATTGGGGTCACTCTTCCTCACCATTGCCGTCAGTGCCCCAAGAAGAGGAGCCGCCAGTTCATCCACGGGGCCAGCCTCGGCCAACATCGTAAAAGGATCGGCTGACGCCGGGGCCATCTGGGCAGCCAAGCCTCCAAGGTCCTGAAGGGTAAAGCTCTCATTGCCCCCGGCGACACCCGGAGCCATGCGGGCGTGAGGTGATATTCTATCTGTGGCTATCATCGGCATAGCGGGCAGCTTCTTTGCCAGAGCCTGCATAGCCGCCATCAGGTTATAGCGCCCCGCCTGCGGGTCGATGTTCGCATCCTGACGTGTGGGTCCATATTGACCTGCCATCTACTTCTTGCCCCCACGCACTTTAGCCCTTCTTCGCACATTCACCTTAGATTTCTCTGGTACAGTCGCTTTAGCTTTCTTTCCTAATAGCCCCTTGTACTTTTGCCCTTCGGAGGGGGTGATGGCCGCACCCGTCTGCTTGCGCCGAACCTGATCCTTAGTAGCCCCCTGCACTTTGGGCGCTGGCTTAGAAGAACCATGCCATCCAACAACATTCTTGACCTTGATATCACCCATTCTATTTCTCCCTTACTGTCCGAGGTTCGGAGGTCCGCCCGATGCACTGTTGGCGGTCTGCGCCTGATAGGTCTGCGCGAAGTTGCTGACCCCCGACTCTGAGGGTATCTGCGCCGCAGCTCGATTGGCAAGGTCGGCACCTCCCTGCGGTGCCCCCTGCTGTTGTGGTTGCTGCTGCCCCTGTCCCGTCATCTGCTGCTGCGCGCCCTGCTGCTGCTGCATCTTCTTCTGCTGCTCGGCCTGGGCGTGCTGCTGGTAGTGGGCATTGATAGCCCGCTCCGCATTGGGGTTGTCTATAGTTCCCCAGATGGGGCCATTCAGGAATAGCGTAATCTTGTCCATATGGTCACGGTCGTTATCGCCAGGATGAATGGGTGCGGGCGTTCCCGGTCCGAACTTGTGCTCGATCATCTGCGCGAGCTCTTCGTCCTGATCCTTGAGGGTTCCCGCCGATACGGAGGTATGGGGGCCTATGAACTCCTCAATTTCGTAATCGCGGTATCCCATGGATCTGAGGACTTCGGCGGTCACCTGCCATAGTCTTCCCATGTCCTGCGTAACCAGGGGATTCTGGCTGAGAAACTGAAAGGCTTGCTGGGAGCGCTGGAACCTGTTCTGCTGCGACATCATCCCCACGTTGGCCCCAAGGCGGAAGTCGTACATCCCCCGAAACCAGAGGTCGTCGCGTGTCAGCCCCTCGCGGGATACTGCCGACCGCTCACCCTCAAGGCGGAAGCTGCGTTCCCGCGGCCCCCACTGCATCTCGAGGTTGTAGATAATGCGCGCCATAAAGGAGAAGCTCTCGGCATCTTGCGACAGGGGCTGGGCGAGTCTTGCCTCGGCTTCTGCCTTTGTTCCGAGGAAACCTGTGGCGTGGCGCGCACTTGCACCCGATTGCGGCGAAATGCCAAGGAAGAGATCCGTAATGCCCATCACCCTCTCGATGATGGTAAGCAGGAGGCTTTCTTCCTGGTGGTAGAAGCTGGTGACGTTCTGCACCTGCGGGGCGACGATATCGCGGGGGTCATCAACAGGCACAAGCTGCAGGGGCTTCAGGACGATGGTTGAGGGATCTATGTAGCTGGAGGCCCGCACGAAGTACCACGGGAGGTTCGTGGCGATGCCCACGTCCACGCGCATATTGTGGATGGTGTCGAGCTCCTCGGACAGGTGCTCCACAATTTCCATGACGCCCATAGAGTAAAAGCGATTGGAGAGCGTCTGGTAGTGCATCTCCATCAGGGGCCTGTCGCCGGTCCATACCAAGTCGGTGAGCATGAAGCCCCCGAGGAAAATCCTCGGCATGTCCTTGGCGACGAAGAATACCACCTCCTCGTCTTCTCCCGTGTCGGGGTGTCTGTAGGCCCCGTAGTATGTCAGTATCTCGAACTCGGGATTCTTGCGCTGCTCCTGTGTGCCCGCTCGGTTTTGGGCCTGCGACCTGTTGTTGCCATCCATCTGATCCTGCTGGCGCACGCGCTGGTTGTTCTGGCTGCCACCTTGCCCCGTTCGCGTCTGGTCGCCGGCATTGTCTACCCACCAGTCCTTGATGCCCTCATCAGCATCAGCCTCGTATCTGTCGTCGGCATACATCTCCGAGTAGATACCGGCCTTGTGCTTCTTCTTCATCTGGCTGAGAGTCTCAAAGTGCCTGACGAACACCCAGTCGGCACCTCCGGGGTTCTTCATCCGCAGGGGCTGAAGGTTCATGCACCCTATGGGGGCAACGACGTCATCCCACTCAAGGGGATATACAACGGGACCCCGATACAGGGGTCCTTCCTCTATCGTCGTCTCCTGCTCCTCGCCAGCAACCTCTATGGGCTCCCCCGTATCCTCGTCAATGGCGAACTCATCGTTGAAGAGGGTGGCCACCTCCGGTAGCGGCGTTGTCACGCGATAGCGGAAGCTGTCATTGACGTAGGATATCAGAGATACGGAGCTGCCGTGGATAAGGCGGATCTTGGAGGCCCGCGACCACATCTCCCGGACGTTGGCGCGCTTGGGCTGCAGGTGCCACTCTACAAGCTGTGCGGCATCCCTGGCAACCTCCTGATCGTCGTTTTCCTCCCATACCCCCTGAACGAGGGGCATCTGGTTCCAGAGGGTGTGAACGAGGCGCGCATTCAGGGCATCCACCAGCCAGTAGGGCATCTGCACATGGAGGTGCGAAGACCCCGGCCAAGGACCAGTCCTGTTTGCAAACTCCTCAACCCGACCTCGGAACATCTGATCGTAGAGCTGGTGCTTGCCGGCCCAGACATTGCGGGCAATGACGCCATTGTCGTAGAGATGGACGCACATATCGGCGATGTCCTGCTGCTCCGTCTTATCGTATTTCAGGGGTTCCGGTTCTGGGAAGGTTGGAGCCTGGCGCACCTCTTCGGGGCCTGTGGCCTCACCATTTTGAGGACCCGACATCTCGCCAAGGAGGCTGGAGAGATCCAGACCCTGAAGAGCGCCATTGCCATTGCCACCGGGAGGTTGTGCTGCCAAGAGGTGCCCCTTGTAAAAAATGCCTGACCGCAGCACCGGAGGGGTGCGGCCCTCATTTGGTAACTACGACCAGGCAAAGAAAAACGACCAACAACGGCACAGGCTTGCGCCCGATCCGCACATCGGTCGTTACTTCAGGACGGTCCATAGGGGGTGTGGATTTTCTCGTCCAGTGGGGTTTAAATGCGAATATAAGGAATATTTATCTCACTTGTCAACTCCATTGACCACAAGACCTTGTGCCTTGAGCCATCCCAGCACCTGTATCCAGACATTTCCAAGGCGCTTGCGAAACTGCTCGCGGGCTTCGTGATCGTCAACCAGGGGGCCTCCGCAGTAGGCACACGCGGAGTATTCCATGCCGCTGTCTTCGCGCACACCCTTCCAGTTGCAGGTATCAGAAGCACACGCTCGCATGTAGAGGGCGCAGTCGAGAAGGCCCTGCTTAGACTGATCGGAAATATCTTCCTCGAAGGTGCTCCAGTCGAGGGTGGGGTAGAGGTCGGCGAGGGTCATATCAGTAGCCACTGCGTTCCGCCCCCTTCCATTCGTGTCCCTGCTTCTTCTGCCTGTTGCCCCACGCCATAGACGTATCCAGACCATTTACGGCCATCCACACGGGCACGATATACCGCGGCTCGGACCTCTGCACCGCCTGATCTGCCTTCTCCGTATGGAAGTTGACGCCCGACGTCAGAGTCACCAGCCGGCGGTGGGGGACATCCCCAGCCCCGTAGATGGGAATATCCGTGCCGGGGTATGCCAGTGTCTCATCCAGCATCCTGTTGATATCCTGACGTGCCGCCTCGAGGTTCACGGGGATATCGCGAACTGCCGCCTTCGTCAGCGTGGACACGAAGGAGGGGAATTTATCCCGCAGCATTGGCGTGCTCTCCTGCCGGTAGTAGGCTATGCCCTCGGCCCTCTTGAGGCCCTCAACGAGGGCAATGGGGTCATTGGGGCAGTAGACGGTGGTAGCGAGGTAGGTGTCCTTAAGGCGCACAATATGGGCCGTCAGGTCCGAGAGAATGACGGCCTCGGCCTCGTCAATGATGATATACTGGCGCTCGGGCCTCCCAAAGTCCTCCATCTCGTTGGGCCAGACTCTCTCGGCAGCCACACACACATAGGCGTGGTTCCGCTGCCCTAAGTCGTTGACTTCGGGAAATCCGACACCCAGGACGGTGCGGCGCACGATATGGGAGAAGTTGGGCTTCCCCTCGACCTGAAAGAGGAGCTCCAGGTCTTCGCCGAGATTTCGGGCTGTCAGGAAGATGATGTCAGGCAAGGTCCAACACTCCCACAGAATGCACCGACCGGTCATAAGTCGGATGCGTCATATGCGAAAGATCCTGAGAAGACCCCCACGCCGCCATGGCCATAGCCACGACGATGTCTATGGGCTTCGACTGATCCTGCTTGACAATGCGGTATCCCCGCTCAGTAGCCTTGGCGGCGCACCAGGAGAAGTGATTCCTCACCTCCGCATTCTTGTATAGCAGGAAGTTGCCGCGCTGCATCAGGTTTGAGAGGTTATTGCCGATGGCCACCATGAAACTGCCAGACTGCTGCACTTCCTGCAACTGATGGTCGTATCCCTCCCCGGCAAGGTGCTGGGCTTCCGCCGCCCACTGGTGGGGATCGAACCACACGCCGGCAACCCGCTCCTTGGACAGGAGGAGGCGGACGTAGGCCGTCACATTGGGAATGTGGACAGGTGGCGTCCACGCCTTATGGCAGAAGAGGCAGTGCTGGTTCCACTCGGGGTGGCGGTACATGGCGACAACGGCACTTGTGTCCCTTCGATAGCCAATATCTACGCCCACATGGAGGATGGGAGCGTCAATTGCCGCCATTATTGGTCCGACCATTAAGCATATTCTGGTAGTCCTCGTCGTCCGTGGCCATCTCGGTATACTCCTGCTTCCGATTCTCGCCCATCATCTCCTGCGCGGCCCTTGCGAGCTCCTCACTGGACACTCTCTCAAGGTGCCTGTCGTGATGCCCGTGCTCGGGGATGTTTACCTCGGAAAGGAAGAGGAGCCCCCGATGCTTGTGCTTACCCTGAACCCCCAAATCGGTGAACCAGGTGACCTCGACATGCCCCGTATCGAGGATTCCGCGGTATTTTACGGAAGATTCGACGCGAATGGCCTGGGGAGGTATGTTTTTGCCCTCCTCGGAGCCAAAAAGGCGGTAAACGCCCCCGGGAACGAGGTGCTCGGGTCTTGTGACGCTGACTTTAGGTGTGCTCATGATCTTCCTCGGTGTCCGCGGTGATATTTGCCGTGGCAGAAGTTGCAAACTACGACAACGTCCTCCGTCAGGTGCTCCTGAAAGAGATTTAGGTAGTTTCTGTGATGCACGACGAGGTTTTTCGTCCCATTGCACAAGACGCACGACCTGTAGAGCGCGAGGGCGGCGGCTTTCAGGCGTCTGAAGTGCTCGGTCTTCTCGTATTTGCCGCGATCCTTGGGATTCGGCTTGTTTTTCGACGCCAGAAGGGCCAAAATCACCTCCTGCGACAGCTCGGAGGCTTTGGGGTCCGTTTTAATGCGATTATCTGGGATTTTCGCGCTTCCCGGCGTCTCGGCCATGCTCCCTCCTGAGAACCACAAGTCCCTCACCCTCGCAATATTCCCGCTCTATCTCCCACCGCTGCTCCGCCTCCGCCAGCCAGTCAGCGATGGCCACTCGAACATCGGGAAATGACACCGTATCGTGAACTATTATCCACCGCCTTGCCGTGCTCCCAAACTCAACGAGCTGCGTGGTAACGCCCTTATACGTGTGGTTGAAGTCCAGAAACAGCAGATCCGGCTTGAGCGGCCACGGATGCAGGTCATAGATGTCGCACTGCTGGAATATCCACCTGGTGCCCACACCCTCCGCCATAGCCTCCAGGGCCTCGGCATTCTCACACAGATCCTGATCGAAGGACTGCATCTTCCCACCTGCCGGCAGCCCCGCAAGAAGGGCTATCGTAGACATGCCCTTCCTGACTCCCAGCTCCGCAATCGTCGCGCACTCCCGGGCATAGGCTCGCAAAACCGGCATGAATACCGTCATATCGTGAGGCTCGAGGCAGCACTTGAGATAATTGACCTCAAGGTCAAGAGTCTCCTCAGTCATGGCAGCTCTGGCTCTTTGGCCCCGTAGTTCCACGTCACTCTCCTATTGCTTCTCGTAGCCGTAGACCAGGACATCCTCACCATCCCCGTTCTCCGTTACCCCAAGTCTCTGTTGATACGGTCTATGACGGCATGGGGGAGCTTGTAGAGTCTGCTCGTCCATGCCCGGGAGTAGGCCGTGCGGGCACTGGCCTCGTCATTCAGGGCTTTCTCCCGATCCTGTACGGTTCGCGCCTTCGCGAGGTTCTTTGCGGCCTGGCGCAGGTTCTGCTTGAGGTCTTCTATTGTCATCCCGCCCTCTCTCGTATCCTTTAGGCCTACTGGCCTCATCGCTCCTCCTCGGTCATATCCCGAACAATTTCAGCTGCCGCATAGGCTCCCGCTACAAACTCCTTGCTGGCTCCGTGCTTCTGGCCACTACGCGCCATCTTCTCACACAGGGCTACAGCGCGGGCTTTGGTGGCCTCGAATACTGTAGCCATAGCATCCCTCATGTTATCTCCTATCGTCATATCGACAGCCCGATCTGCGGTGCCCCGACAGAGGCTATGCGCTTCTCTGCCAGTGCTGCGTATTCGGGGTTGAGTTCTATGCCCACCCACTCCCTGTCAAGTTCCTGTGCTACGGCAGCGGTCGTCCCACTTCCGAGAAAGGGGTCCAGCACGGTGCAAGGGACGACCTCGGCGTCACAGTCGCAGGTGGGTTGCCAGCCGGTGGTGGTAGCTTGCACGGGCTTGAGGTAGGGGACAATGCCGTTCTCGTTGCGGGTGTTACCAACATTCCCCGGCTGTGTGTCGTCACGGTGCGTCCTCGTCGTCATGCCCTGAGCATATTGGCTTGGCTCCCTGTCTGTCACCCTCTCCCACGGTGCCCCACACTCACTACAGGCCCCCTTCTGGCTCGTCCCGGCCTTGATGCAGCGTCGGGGTATCTCTGAGGGGAAGGCCGCATAATGGTCTTGTCTCTTTTCGACCTTCCCCCGATATTTACAGGTACACCCGTCAGGAGGAGGTTCAAATGTTGCAATGCCAAGAATGTGGTCGTGAGTTTGAGCCGAAGGACAAGTCGCCGTCCCATCTGAAGCGTCACCCCCCGAAGTATTGCTCTCGGGAGTGTGGTCGGAAGTGGCGGAAGAATGGTGTGACTCTGAAATGCACTCAGTGTGGGGAGAAGATTTATCGTCGGAAGTCCCACGCCGCGCTAACTGATCGGCCATTCTGCGGATTTCGTTGCTATGGGAAGTGGCAAAAGACACATCAGAAAGAAACCCGTACTGATCTTCGCGTATGGCGTAAGCAACGCCTTCTTGCCCTTGATCGGGACGGGCATCAATGCCAAGACTGTGGGCAGGACCAGAAGAGACTTGTAGTTCACCACCTCGTAGAGCGTGCTCCAGGTAAGCCTGACAATCATGCACTCGACAATTTGCTGACGCTATGCGATAGCTGCCATAGACGACGGCACTATTAAGCGGCTCGGGGCCTAACACCCAGTAGTTGCGGAGGTTGGCACCGTTCGACGTCTTCACGGCCTCTGCGTCGTAGTAATACTTGGCACTCTTCGTAAGAAGCCAGATGTGTTCCCACGCCGACGTCGGTCTGTCCGTCACGCTCTCGGGCATACTCGACTTCTTGCACCACGCGATACGGGAGCGTATCCACCAGCCGTCGTCCTGAAGGGCAATCGCCAGCCTCTCAGGGATGAGGCAGAGGTCTTTGTGCTTCAACCCAAACGCAGATGCGTTACGGCTTGGGTTATAACCGTCGTGTCTGGACCTGTTGACCCGTGCGCCAGATTCAGTTTTGCCTCCAACGCCACCCGCAAGGGTTTCTGCTGGTTGGTGTGTTCCGCCTCGCTGCGAGGCGTAGCTATCCCCGATGTTCAGCCACAGCGTCCCATCATCCCGAAGCACCCGCCTCACACCCCGAAACACCTCGACCATATTCGCCACAAACTCCTGCGGCGTCTTCTCAAGGCCAAGCTGACCCTCAACCCCGTAGTCACGCAGACCCCAATACGGAGGACTCGTCACGCACGTCTGCACAGTTTCACGTATCTCCGACAACTTCTCTATGACGTTACCAACCAGGATCATGGCTGCTGGCCCCCCCCATCGCGCATCTCCTGCAGGGCTTCCCACGTATCCTTGTCAATCTGAACGGTTATGTATTTTCCGGCATCCCACTCGATACTGGAGGCGGCTACCTCGGCCAGCAACTCCCTGTCGGCTGCCATCTTCTTCTCCTGCTCCTCGATGCGGATCTTCTGGGCGGCGATAACCTCAAGCAGGTCTTTGTCCCCAACAACGCCGAAGTCGTCTGTAGGGTCCTGTAAACGCTTGTGGATGGCCTTGAGTGCCCGAGCCTGGGGTGTGGCCATGATGGCGGTCTTGGCGATGCCCTTGCCTATCCTCTTGAATCTGTCAAACATGGGTCCCCCTTCATGGTCAGGGGCGTGTCTTTAGGGTATATGTCGTAGTGCTGGCTCAGGTGCTTCTCGTAGTGCTCTATGGCGAGGTCGGCAACTTCGCGTGGGAAGCGCCCCTCTTCCACTGCCTGGATCTTGATGGCTGTTATCTCCTCACTCTTGGTCATGGGACATTATCCTTCTTCCGATGTATTCGGCGCATTGGGGGACGACGGCGTTCCCGAGGGATTTAAGTCGGTCCACCCGGGAGGGAACCCCATGAGCCACTCTACCCACGTCGGGTTCAGCTGGCCACCATTTCCAGCACCCATCTTCAGTGCTTCCTCTTTCCCCACTTTCTTTTTCAGCATCTCCCATGCTCCCGTCCCCCCTACC
>Ga0208181_1000378_pt1 | contig 24461 bp, 33 predicted proteins | sample MalvirDeepMed_s6_FD_184244 | JGI IMG/M metagenome (GOLD analysis project Ga0208181, IMG submission 184244) | Marine viral communities from the Global Malaspina Expedition - Malaspina viral metaG DeepMed_s6 (SPAdes) (version 2) | ecosystem: Environmental > Aquatic > Marine > Oceanic | place... | reverse complement strand
GTCTGGAGCGATTTGAGAGGGCTCATGCTACGGCTGAGGCCAAAGCTGCAAGAGCCCTAAACGAGGCTGAGGCTGAGAGGGCAATAGACCTAGCGGGTCTGTAACATGAGTTCCAGCACTCCAAATTAAGAAGGGAGGCAAGTCATGCCAGTTATAGTATCAAATCACGCAGTTGGTGGAGTGGTTGGATTGAACGGTAAGGAGTATCTCTTGGATGATGATGGTTGGATGAAGTATTTCGATACTGTTGAAGATGCCCGAACCTTTATTGAGGAAAATGGGGAAGACCCTGACAGTGCATTCTTAGAATACGAAGAAGCAGAGGAGAGTGAATAATTGAACAAAGAGTTACATGAGAAGTTCGCACATCTAGCGAATATGTTATCCCCAGAAAATCTGTCTTGTGATGGAGAGCTTAGTGGATAAGATGGATATTTCTAAGGTCTGCACCGTAGCCCGCGAGTCTGGCATGAATCTTCACGAGTGCCGCGAGTCGAACTGGTGCGGGTGCGAGTGCCACGGGCCACTAATCGAGGACTACGTTGCCGAGCAACAGGCCGAAGAGCAATACCGCTCCATGCAAGCCAACCCTGAATACTGGGAGTCAAGGACAGGAAGGACCGACCTATGGTAGCCATAACGATGCGTTGCCCTGGATGCAACCGGTCTATGGAGTGGATACCTGGATGGAACTTCAAGAAGGACGCTTATAGCAGGTATGTCACCGTAGACCGAGAGAACGTCAATTGTAGACTATACGAGAGAGGAGAAACAGATGCCCGAAGAGAAAGCTAGTTGCCCTTATTGCAGCCATACCTGGAGGCCGCGACGCGACCCCGATACAATCCAAGCGTGTCCGGCTTGCCGAGTTCGCTTCAGCCCGCACAGCAAGTTCTCGACCTCAAAGCCCGTCATTGTGATGGTGGCATCGTGACGTTAGGCGAGGGGATATTCAACAACCCCAAGGAGGCCAACTCCAAACGGATCGCGAAAATCTTTGACCGCAGGGGTAGGCATCCTCCGAAACCCAACGACCTGTTCCTGGGGATCAGGGCGCACCTGGATGCCTTTGCAGAGCAGCATCCCCAGGGGAACTTCGACTCTGAGGTATTCAGAACCCTCGCTGCCCGGTATGTGGCAGACAGGATAAAAAGGTGAAGTTCGTCTGCGCCTCATGCTCACAGGAGTTCGCAAATTTACAATTGATGAATGAACATCGAAAGGAATCACATGACAACAACTGAGATCACAAAGTTTGAGACATCGCACGGAGAGGTCGAACTTTCCGTGTCCACAATCAAGGACCTGTTCTGCCCCAATGCTACTGACAGCGAGGCAGCGATGTTCCTCAAGGTGTGCCAATACCAGGGGCTTAACCCGTTCCTGCGGGACGCATACCTCATTAAATATGACGCCAAAGCATCCGCGTCCATCGTCATCGGCAAGGACTTCTTCACCAAAAGAGCCGACACGATCCCCGGCTATGATGGCGTGAGGGCTGGGATTGTGGTGATGCGGAAGGAGCAGGTCGTACAGACCGAGGGCGCATTGCCCCTACCGGGAGATAAGATCATTGGTGGGTGGGCAGAGGTCACCCGTAAGGATCGGTCTACCCCCACTGTCGCCAGAGTCGACATGGCAGAGTACAACGCCAACCAATCGTCATGGCGCAAAATGCCGGCAACCATGATCCGCAAGGTGGCCATCGTCCAAGCCTTGAGAGAGGCTTTCCCAAGCCAGTTCCAGGGACTATACGATGAAGCGGAGATGATGCAGTCCTACAAGCCAGATCAGCAGGAAGTGGACTACGTCACAGGGGAGATAATCGCTGACGAAGTGACAGGCGAGGTCTACGAAGCGCCTGACCTGGGCGTGTATGAGGAGTGGATGACCACCTGCCCTGTTCACTCTACCAGGTGGAGCGAGGGCCGAGCCTTTAGCGATAAGCCCCCGTCGAAGTATCACCGTCTGCCCGATGAAGAGGTCACCGAGAAAAGGAAGAACTGCAACTTCAACCGCGTTACCTCCGATGAAGCAATCCGCATAATGAATACCGCACCGATGGTATCCGAGTGGATGGCAGACAACAGAAATGGGATGGCATGGGACTACCTCACCAATCAAGAGCAGCTTATGGCTCTGTTAGTGATGGAAGCCCCCGAAGAACAGGTTGACGAACAGGACGAGGAAGCCCAGTATTAAAGCACCTCGTAAGAAGGTAGCATAGTGCCAGAAGAACAAGCGTCTATGCCTTGCCGTCTGACGGGTCTGCGATGAGCGTCACCTCCGTCGTGGGTCGAACCTCCCGTCAGGCGGCAGGGTTCGCCCTGTGATATAATACGGAGAGGCTTCTCTGCATGCCTCTCCCTTCTTAATGCCCCCGCTCTTGGTACTAGCTATCCCAGGGGCGGGGGTTATCTTTTTGCCCAGCTACGCCACGAATAAGTACACAATCACTGGAGACTGATTTGACAGGGTGTGGCAGTGTGTGATAGGCTTGAAATATCTTGAAAGGAGACTCAATGACAACTCAGACAAAACCAATATGCCCTAAATGCGAAAGCCACAACGTCCAGTTCCGTAAGTCGGACCAGACGCTATGGTGTCGCCGGTGCGGAGCAGAGTGGCCTAGACCGAGAGACGCCTAATGCCCCTACTAGAGATTCAAGGGGGACATCTATCTGACCGCGTACATCCTGGATCAGTAGCCCGATGGCAGGGTTCGCCTGTGGAGTGGCACTCACGGTATCTGCTATACCTCGACACACTGGAGTATGAAAAGCAGTTTGACCTCCTCTACAACAATGCCGTCTTGCTGTCTCAGCAGGTAAACGAAATACATCGCACTGTAGGAGCAATGGCTAGGCTACAGGCATCAGCGCCAAGGCACAGAGTAGGCCCACCCTCCGTCAGTGAGCAATACACAGGAGAACTCAGTGGTTGATGTTCGACTAGACGGAGAAAAAGTCCTAGCAACCAGACCCATCGAGAATGGTACGGGCGATACCAGCTTTCATTTCTTGGCTGAAAACATATACCGTACGCCAACAGGAATACACGCCCGGATAACCCTCGGCCTCGACACGACCATACTGGCGTGGAGTGTCTTTAATATCGAGAGAGACGAAGATCGAACGAAAATCGGCAACAAGGCATTTACCCTACTCCCTCAACCACTGAAGTTAGCCTATCCCAAAGATTACTTGAAACACGAACTAGACCTGTTCTGCCTCCAACTCTGGGATGTTTACCAGGGATACTATGCCATCGAGGACATGGCGGGGAGGGTCAACTGGGACGGGATAGACTACTACCTCAAACCATATCTCCCCAAGGACTCCGGGACTATCCTCTTTGGTCCACCAGGGCGAGGCAAGAGTTACATGGTTCTCATCATGGCGGTGAGTATGGACTCAGGGGAGTCTGCATGGTGGGATGTGGGAACGCCGACTAAGGTGCTGTTCGTGAATTTGGAGCGGTCTGCTAGGTCGATGCGCCACCGTCTAGGCAGGGTTAACCTGGCACTAGGATACCCCGAAGACCGTAGTATCCCGATGCTCAACGCCCGCGGACACACACTGGGAGATGTTAAAGAAGCGATAAAGAGGTCTGTCGGAGAGACGGGGATTGAAGTAGTTTTGCTGGACTCCATTAGCAGAGCAGGGATGGGCGACCTTACCGCGAATGATAAGGTCAACGGCATCTGCGACACACTCAACAATTTGTGCCCTACCTGGATGGCAATAGGCCACTCACCAAGGGGGGACGACTCTCATCTCTTTGGTGGCATTCACTTCGATGCTGCCGCTGATGTGATGGTAAGGTTATCCTCAGAACGACAGGCCAATTCCCTCGGCATAGGCTTGGACATCACTAAGGGCAACGACCTACCCGACTATCCAACCGAGTACCTAGCCTTGGATTTCGATGGGGAAATTGGGTTGACCAACATCCGCCACCCAAAGAGCAATGAGTTTATTGACCTCACTTTGTCAAAAGGCATCAAGCCGATAGAGCGTATCATAGACTACCTTAGAGAAACTGGCAGTGCAGATGCTTCTGAGATAGCCGAGCACACTAACCTGGATAGACCCAATGTGTATCGCTATGTTAAAAGTGATACGTTTATGACACACAAAGAGGGTAGAAAAACACTCTATTCTCTACGCTCAGATAGGCAGGATAATAATTAGTGTATCAACACTGATACATGTATGATACACAGACCCTATAAGTGTATCAGTGTATCAAAATACACTTAATATAGGGGGATGATACATGATACACAAAGAAGGGAGAGAGTGATGGGAGTGGTTTGGTTTGCAGTAGGGGTGATTGTTGGCATTGGCGCACGGGAAGTCGTAACCTACATCGAGAAGGGTAGGAAGTAATGAATAAGACCGCCAAGGTAGACCTGAAGGCAGTGCAGGAGATCATGGGAGACCGCGCGTATACAGGCAAGGAACTGTGTGCCATGTTCGGGTTCTCCCTGAAGACCAACATCTTTGACACCAAGCTCTCAAGATACTTGGAAGAGGTTGACCGATGCCCCAAGAGGTACAAGGCAAAGTGATAAACCTATTCGTGTCAGGTGTCCCTCAACCCAAAGGCTCATCCAGGGCTTTCATGGCTCACGGCAGACCCATCATCACTTCAACCAACAAGAACCTCAAATCGTGGGAAGGGATAGTCCGCAATGCCCTCGGTATGGCCTCTGTAGACCTCATTAAGGGGCCTGTAACCGTTTCCCTGTGGTTTACCTTGCCCCAGCCTCAAACAAGGGCAGCGAAGCCTCGTAGCGCAGACCCGCGTAAGCGGATCCCTGTCCCTGATACCAAGCCCGACCTGGACAAGTTGGTACGGGGAACACTGGATGCGTTGAATAAGGTAGCCTTTGAGGACGATGCCAGGGTGGTGCAGTTGGACGCTTTCAAGAAGTACGGCGATAGGGTTGGAGTCCAGATTCGTGTGGAAGAACTAAAGGAGAACGCGGTTACATGAGATTTGTTGAACTGTTCGCAGGCATAGGTGGCTTTCGACTCGGCTTAGAGCGTCAAGGTCACGAATGTGTATGGTCGAGTGAGTGGCTAAAAAGACCACGGGGGATTTACGAACACAATTTTGGAGAGAAGCCAGATGAAAGAGATATTACAACCGTACCAAGCAGAGATGTTCCAGATGCCGACCTCATCGTGGGAGGATTTCCTTGCGCCACTTTTAGCGTTGCTGGAAAAAGAACAGGATTCTCACTCGCTGACACCAGAGGCACATTATGTTTCGAGATGTTTAGAATCGCTGGGGAACGGGGCATACCATATATTATGTTTGAGAACGTCAAGGGATTGCTCAACCATGACAGCGGAAGAACCTTTGCGGTCATCCTCTCGGCTCTGGATGAGATGGGGTATGACAGTCAATGGGAATTGTTGGACAGCCAACACTTCGGTGTACCCCAACACAGAGAACGAGTCTTTCTTATCGCAAATCTTAGAGGACAGCCCAGACCCAAAGTATTTCCTCTCAGAGAACCAACAGAAAATGATAACACGGATAAAGGACTTCATAGCAAACAAATCTTTGGTTCGCTCCAAGCAAGGATGCGAAAAGGACTCGGAAACACAGAGTCCAGAGTTACGTCTGTTCTAGTAGACCCCCTCAACGGGGAAAAGGTTAGGACTCTGGATGAGGTTATAGACAAAATCACAGACCCACAGGTCAAGCAATGGCGCAGAGGGTACTTCAGAGACTATCACGTAGAAGGAGTGCCGACCCTAACTGCAAACATGGGAACAGGTGGAAACAATGTGCCATTTGTGCCTGTCGAAATGACAATGTTAAGCCACACAAAATCCAACATGAAACAACGAACACAACAACGAGAGGCTTCTTGGGGGTTGGATACTAGTCCGCAAAACAAGATGGCACTTCATACCAAAATGGGCATCAGAAGACTGACTCCGCTGGAGTGCGAAAGGTTACAGGGGCTACCTGATAACTTTACAAAGCATAGGCTTCAGGATGGTAAGGTTATAGAGAACCCTGACTCCGAGCGGTATGAGCGTTGTGGCAGAACAGTAACTATACCTGTGATAGAAGCCATAGGACAAAAATTAGGAAAGGAGTGGTATGCGTGACCATACAATACCAGACGGACAATGGGTATTTGACGAAGCGGTAACCGCTGTATTTGACGATATGCTAGAGCGTTCAATTCCTCAATACGAAGTCATGAGAGATGCTGTGACGAGCATTGCAACTACCTTTGCTCATACTGGAGACACCATCTTGGACATTGGTTGCAGTAATGGGCTTGGACTAGAACAGATAGTGGATATGATTGGAGATAAGTGTAACTACATTGGGGTAGAGATTTCTGAGCCAATGATAGCCCAAGCAACCGAACGCCTTGGCGACAGAGGGGTCAGTATCTGCAAGCAAGACTTGCGCTTTGAATTTCCTGACTGTCACCCCTCAGTTATCTTGTCGGTGCTGACACTAATGTTTATCCCAGTGGAATACAGACAACAGGTGCTCGCGAACTGTTATGCACATCTGCCTGATGGCGGTGCGCTTATAGTCGTTGAGAAGATACTTGGGGAGACCGCCCATCTCAACAATTTATATGTTAGCGAGTATCTTGACATGAAGGCTAGAAACGGTTATTCACAAGAAGAAATAGACAGAAAGCGATATTCTCTGGAAGGAATACTTGTTCCGCTGACCGCTCAGTGGAACGAACAGATGCTAAGAGCAGCAGGATTCAAATACACTGACTGCTTCTGGAGATGGATGAACTTTGCTGGATGGGTGGCAATCAGATGAGCAAGGAAGACCAGCGGAGGAATTAGGATGATGGCAGAAGGCATGACCCCTGCTTATCTACGCATACACACACCGTCTATGCCGTGGCCCGATGCTAACATGGAACGCTACATAATTACCTTGGGGCGTGGCAACACTCTTTACGAGGTTGGGGACAATGACCCCATGCCATATCGCAGGGCAGTGGAGACAATCGGCAAATACTTTCAGAGAGAGTTCCACTTTGATTTCCGACCTTATCGGACAAGCTGGCATGACCCTACCAATGTTGTGTTTGTATGGATCGGGGAAGATTTTGACTGGAGTGGCAATAAGAAGGCCGTAGTCTTTGGTGCTTGTGAGTTTGAAACCGATAAGGCAAGCAGTAATGGCGATGACCGGTATTTAGCATGGATTTGGCTCCACCCCTACTACAGACAACGGGGGCTACTGTCTGGAGCATGGCCGTACTTCAAGGGCCGATTTGGTGACTTTGGCATCGAAGCTCCGCTCAGTAGCGGCATGAGGGCATTTCTGCGATCCATGCAAAAGAGAGAGGAGATAGGATAATGGTGACTATAGCAACCAATGGGCCAAGCCCAACCCGCCTTTCACCACAGGTAGTATGTGTGAGTTTGTATTACGCCGAGAACCCCTGGAGTCCGTGGCCCCTAGAGTTTCATACGACCGCAAAACAATATAATGTCCGAGCGGTGCTGCTCCCAAAGGGACGCAATACTGCCAGGAAACTAGAGGTGGATTTGCTCGAAATCAGCCCTTGGGTTGGGCCAGCACCACAGGACAAGGCTGTACGAGTATACCTCCTAGACACGCTCCAAGTTATGCTTGCCAAGGAAACGGGGCTGGAGATACTGCCCTTTCTCTGGGGCCGCTTGTCTTTCGTATAGGAGGGATAGGGTACAGTTGATGACAGGCGGAGCTTCTTCCCAGATAGAATAACGCACATCGCCGAGCGCACTAGTTATAACACCGCCAATGCCCACCCCTACCCCCCGAGGATACCTCTGTTTGCCCCGTAAAGGCGTCACCACGCTATTGTAAGCCCCGCACCTGTGGTTTACCTCAGACCCCCTGCAATCAATAGCCCTAGAATTGCCAACACCAGGGGAATCAGGAGCATGAGGCCACCCTCTATGCGACCTACCCTCTCCCGGACATCCATCAACCCCTGCCACATCTCCCATGAGCCACGGGACTCAAACGCTGAAGTCGCCAGAGGCTTATTGGGGGGCTTCCACCTATTACGCTTGAAGGGCCACATGGTTACTGTGTTGCTGGCTCCGCTATCGTCACCTCAACATTATCCTGGACGGTTATGTTAGCTCCAGTTACAGACGTAGTAATACTGAACTCTTTCGTTGAAAATCCGTCCCCCATCCCTACCTCATTTGTCAAAATATCCAGTGTTCCAACAGTCAGTTTATAAAGGGCGCAAATGCCACCCTTTGTGAACAAATTGCTTAGTCGCAATGTGCCAATCCGTCCATTCACGCCACTTGAAGGAGCTTGGACCTGGATACGATCATACGTACCGCCTGAGGTAACCATCGCATCGGCCTGATGATGGCCTCCACCAATGGCAAGCATCCTTGATGTGCCTGGTGACGGGGCCAAACTTTGCCCGTCACTGGCGTTCCCGATGACATTGATGGTATGAGCATTGATGTCTACAAGTTCCAACTTTTTACAGCGTGAGTTCTCAAATATCAGGTGTCCTATCTCCAGCCTAGTATTTGTGCCACCAGTTACTACATTCCCTCCAATGTCCACAACATTCTGTTCTCCCGATGGCAGTGCGCTCCCTGTAAAGACCGTTCCAACGCTGACATTCTCAATGGTGATTTCCCGAACTGGGGTAGACCCAAGATTTATCATCAACGTGTTGTCACCATTAGTGTAACTGGTAGGTATATCTAATGGAGCATTATTTCCTATAACAGATGCTGCGTAAACACCACTATCGCCACGACTGAAGCTACGCCCTTCCAGCACCTCTGCTGCCACTACTCCAGTGGTCGCTACAGAACCGCCTATAAGGAGTGTGACCGCCATGTTAGGCGAGACCCCCATGGCTCTAAGCAAACTGTACGGAGCCTTCGCTACGGCGAACGCTGCCCTCCACTTAGCCGACTCAGATTGGACATACTCTATTTTCGCCAATAGCCAGTCACGCCAGTACCGTACCTTGTTATAGGCTGCGAGGGGCGAGCGGAGAAATCCCCACCAGCCGAACTGTAGAGAGATGAAGAAACTAATCCAGAGTTCAGCTATCCACATCTATTCAGCCTCCAGTATTTTCATGCCCAGTGCTATGATACCACCAATAGTTCCCGTCGCTATTTCTGGCATCTCATGTGTGACCCCTATGACTGCGAGGATGCCCAGCACCAGTATGGCGAGGAAGATTTGGGGTCTAAGTTTGCCTACCATTGCCATTCTTTCTACTAGGACCAGTCAGGATACCTAGCTTACCGCCCAGAGTGCTCCATTCCGTAATCGAGATAAACCCATCCTGGAACGCAGCTACGCCATACTCCGCAACTGCCTTCCTCTCCGCGGCTGTATCCAAATTGCTCACCATCCTCAAGGCCAGTTGTATCATAGCCCGCTTATCCGCTGGTAGGAATCTCATCAGCAAGTCAATCATCACTTCCTCCTATCGGGTCTGGCATAAGCCGCTCAAGCACTTCAATCTTCATCTGCGATAGCTTCAGCCTCTGCCGTATAAACACTAGCGGTGCCTCGACATCGAACCGCTGACATGAAAACAAGTCTATGTGGCACTGCTGCTTGTGTATATGGACGGCAGCGTGACTCTCTGCCAGTACCACCCACCCGTCCCACATATTCCCCGTCCCCAGCACTACTGGCCCCATAATGACCTCCATCCCCACCACGTTCACCGCGTCCCGCAAGAACTGCTCTAAATAACTCGCGGTGAAAGTCATCATGGTGAGGCCATCCACCATAAGATGCGTCCCAGGGCCAATCATGGCTCTCCATTAGTGCTTTGTCCTCGCAGGCAGACCCTTACGCTTCGTTGAGGCGTACTCAGAAAGCTTGGCCTTGCTCATGCCAGTACGTGTCTTCTTACCCGCCCTAGCCCTGGCTAAGTCCGCACCCATCATCCTCTGTTGTGCCTTACTTTTAGCCGGCATAGGCTACCTTATAACTCTTCTGCGCCTTGCAGGTGCTGCCACGACCCGTCTCCTTGCAGGCACGGGAGCCCGCACCACTCGACGGCGCGGTAGATTATGGGGATTCCCTGGCGGTCCATGTCTTGGCATCATTCCTCCTATATAGCCGTTCTAGCGACTTCACGAAATGTGGTTCCATCATACACCAACATGAGCGTATCATTTGCAGTTGCCGAGAAGTTGCCCGCTCCTGACAATAGCATTGATGCCTCACTCCCTGTAGGACTTCCAGAATTATGGGTCACCGTCACACTCGCATCGAACTGTAGTACCACAACCGAGCCATTCTGCCACCCCGAGTTGTTGATGTGGTTGATGGTGGTCGTCCCCGTGATGTCAAAGTAGTTGCCGTCCGTGCCGAGAGTGATCTCGTCCGCAGATGCAACATCGGCGCCCTTGTGCGCCTGTAACCTGCCCGAGAGTACAGACGAACTCACGAACACAGGCAGACGCCGGTGAGAGGAATGCAGAATGCGCTCCAAGGTGGCAACCCGCTCTTCCAGCGTGGCAGGCACTATCCCACCTCTGCAAGCACAACGTCACATTTATACTCTGGGAACATGTGATACCCGTTCCTAACCTCACTCTCCTTCATCTGCCCAGGCAACATGACGCAGTTACGAGTCCCGCCCTCAGTGTCAGTGACCACAACCTCGGCACCCTGAGTATCCCAAGTGCGGAGTTGGTTCCGTTTGGTCTTGGCCTGGTTCTCCACCATGCCGTTGTTGAGAGCAAGCCCGTTTGCCAAGTAAAAGCTGAGGGGCAGTAGTTTCACCGCCACCGGCCTAAGCTGGCAGGTCAAGGCAAAGTCGTGGAGTTCGGGAGAGGTCGGGATCGTAGGCTCTACTGTCCTTCGGTTGAAGGTAAATCGCAACTCTATCTTGTAGAACGTGATCCCTGCACTGAAGGCTATGGTCTGGTTGGCACTGGTAATAGTGCTCGTTGACTGGGAACCTGTCACGTATGTCCAGGAGCCACCGTCAGCGCGGTAGCGTACCTCTATGTAGTGGTTGCTGGATATATCCGCATTGGTACTATGTGTTGCCCGGGTCGTGCCCGCATACCCCCGGGTGACCGTAATAGCATCTGAAGCGATAGAGGCTACCAACATGTCCTCGCTATCGATGGTTACGATGTCTCCCACCCCGATCTTACCCGACGGGTTAACATCTACGTCAATCTCCTCCTCCTCTGTATCAAGTGCCTCATCGGTATCAACTGCCGTGTCCGTGTCTGCGGTCAGGTTCAGCGTGTTGCACACTATATCCTGTGCCCTCTTAAGAACATTGGGGAACCCTGCGTCGAAGGCTACTGTATACGCCTCACCGTCCGTTGAGGAAAACCCATCGTCATCGTCGTGTGTATCGTGCGTGATGAAGTAGGGGTAAAGGTTACTGCCCGTACTCTCCACCCCTGCCCAGAGCCTGTGATGCTCGTCTGTACCGTTAGTGATGGCCTCTAGGAGCAACGCAGAATGGTCTGCATCAGTTGCCGTGGTATAACTGATGCTCCCCACCATTGTCCAGTTGTAGTCATTGATGCCGACCGTTGTGGGGTTCTCAGTCATCAGGATATGGTACTTTGTTACGCCCACCGTTGGGTCCAGCACCATTACATACAACCTGTTCGGCTCCCCGTGGCCCGCCACTACACGCCCGTGGTACTGGGTCTGATCAGGCATGGTTATCGAGAAGGATATGTCTCGGATGGCCCAGTTGGTGGTATCCAACTCCCACAGACCCCCACCATGTAGTGGTATGAACATCAGGTCGTTCCATGCCCATGCACCCTTCCCGAAGTCATTGTGGCCGAAGGCGGTTAGCTCAGGGCGAAGGTTCGTTACCGTCCCGTCCGCTTCCAAGCGGTAGATGCCGTCTGTCTTGATAACAATCAGGTCATCGCCCACGCCCACAAGACCCGTTATCGGTGACCCAGAGTCCCCGACAGACGTTTCAGTGGACCAGTTTGCCATGCTTGTCCCGTCAGCAGTGGAGCGCACATGGTGGGCGTTCTCGGCTAAGTCATAAATATCTGCGCCCGAACTATGGCTTGCTGCCACAGAGCCACGATAACCTCGTATCGTAGTCATATTAGGGTTGCTATATGCTGTGACAAGTAACAGTTCGGTGTCGATGCGAATTACATCACCGACTGCAAAGGCGCCGGTTGAACCCACAGCGATAACTGTCTGTGAATCATCCACTGTGGGAGAGTTCACTCCTGAGTCCGAAACATCCACCCAGTAGCCGCCCCAAAGGCTCTGCCCAGCTATTGCCATGTACTTGCAGCCGCCCAGTGTCTGCGCCGCCGTAGTAATCACCGACCACTGTGCCGCTGTAGGAGTCTTATAGAGATAACTCACAGGCTCGTCAGCGGCCACATAGGAACCACTGGAGCCTACATCATCAGCCCACGCAGGGACATAGATGTTCCCGTTGAAGTTGACCCCGTTGCGGTATATCCTCGCGGCAGCAACAGGTTCAGTCTGGATATCCCAGTTCTTATTCGTGAAGTCCCAGGAATAGGCGTCCCGTCCAATGAAGGCCCAAAGCTGCGTACCCGAGACGGCGAACCCACTAGGCACATACTCGTTAGGAGTAGAGTCCACTGTACTGGCCGTAGTCTCCCTGGATAGCTTGAGAACCCCCTGCTCGGTAACATCCACCTGCGTACCGTCAGCGAGGACATCAGGGTCTTTGGCATCAAAGCGTATGCCCCCTATTCCCCTACGCCAGTTGGTCTGGGGAAAAGTAAGGGCTATGTCCGCGGGAAGCTGGGCCTGGGTGATCTGTTCATCAGTAAGAAACCGAGGGCTTATGGTCGTGGCATCGTGAACAGCATAGGTACGGCGCCCACTACGGTCCTTCCATAGCATGTAGCCAATATCTGTGCCGCCAATGGTCTTGATACGGATGTCAAAAGGACTAGTCGGCATATCACCCCCGGTTCTTCAGAAGCAGTATACCGGTCTCACCTTCCCACTGAATCTCCCATACCCCGTTCTGCTCTGCATATATAGGCTGGTAGGGGGGCTTGACGCTGGAACGCATACGGAGCTCCGCAGCCTTCACACGCCACCTCTGCTTATCTGCCTCAAGGTCATCTCTCACCGCCCCACTTGCCAGCCCCATGTTGCTGTCTGCAAGCCACTCTAGGGCATGGGCATAGAGAAGCTGATCCTCGGGTTCTGATATCTCCATAGACCCCGTTTCGGCTGTGACCTCGGATAAGAGCCGCTTCCCCTTGATACGGAGTATCCTCCCCGATTGCGGTAGGTTATTCCTTGTGAGTGGGGCATAGCCTCCCTCCAAAACAGAGACCTGCTGCGATACCTGAGTAGGCCCACGGTAGAAGTTGGTAGGAAGGGTATAGCGGTTCACGTTATCTACCCATGCCGTCATGGCGTCAACCTTCACGAAGGATGTCCCTGAGTCTGCCACCTCAATTGATACGATCATTGTCTGAGAAGTGGTTGTAGATTCTGGTATTGTCACATCTATTCTTTGTATGCTTGGCCCCTCCCAGTCTCCACCCCCCTGATGGTAAGGGCCATTGGTGTAGGTACTCCCGCTATCGAAGGTCACTCTCATCCTGGCAATGTCTGCGGTGAGCGCAAATAGCCACCCTCTGATGGATAGCGTCTTCCCAGCAGCGTCTGCTATATCTACTGTCAACACAATGTTCTGAGAAAGACCCTCTGTGGCCCCTGTAGCGTCTATGCGAGCCGACTGCGTTCCATGCACCCGTGTGGCTGCATCCACAGCCAAGGTCGGTGTTCCAACACTAGACCAATCAGTGAAGGCCACTGGCCCAGTCGTATTGGTTTCAAAACTAAAGTTAGAGAGAAGATTATCTACCACCAAGGTTTCATCTACTTCAGACAGTGCCAGAGCATCGACCGCCTGTAGCCGTGCCGCGTTTAAGGCCAGGTGCTTCCACGCTGGGGAATACCGGTGCAGTTCAAATGTCCTTCCGCTATCTATCTGTGCGGCAGCGTTGGGCTCCAATTCCATAGTGCCTGTGCTGCTGGTAAAGTCAGTTACTCTTGTAACCCCATACGCAGTGCTGCCCGACGAAGGACCTTCCGGTAACAGGAAAAACCATTCGTTGAAATAGTCATCATCATAGTAAGACAACAGGGCGTCTATCGCCGTAGCACCTGACGCCCCACCCTGTGCGCTACAGGTTGGTATACTACCATCGGGGTCTAATATGAAGTCCCCCATGAGATAGCTTAGGTTACGCCGAAGGTTCTGCCGGGTTGTAGCCATTATCTATTGTTCCTCTGTTATCTACTACACAGTCGCTACGTATTCTTCGGCTTCCTGATCCACATAGCCATTAGGAGATTGCGTAGGCGATTGTGCCTTCCTTACAAAATCCATAGCGGGCATCTCTACGTTCCAGTCATCACCATCTAAGCCCAAGCTATCATAGATGCCTTTTATGTATAACTGTATCTGTTGCTCTATCTGTTGCCTTTGGGCAATCATAATACGCAATGACTCTTTTGCCCTTTCAGGCATCGGCATTGTATCTACATCAGACATCATCCCTCCTTATGCTACCGCCAGGGCTGCCGCTTTTGATTTCAACGAGGCTGCCGCTGTAAGCTCTGCGCTGGTCGCGTTAGATACAGCTACCTCTACAACCGCTCTCGTAATCTCTGTGCTGCCATCTGCCAACAGGTAGTTGACCTTGGCGGTCACACTCCCATCAGCCGTCACGAATAGGGACTGCACCTGTGCATCTGATTTTTCTATTGCCATCGTTCTATCTCCGTTCTTCCAGTAACGCTTCTAACCTTTCGATTTTCTCATTCAATGCCTGTACAGCTAACACAGTGTAACCCAAGGTATTCACTGGATTGACAATCGTTCCCTTGTAGTGCATTGCCCACGGTGCATCATCAGCCATTAAACCAACGTACTCTGTCTTGGAGTCTCCCGTACCCTTCTTTGTCTTGTAACGGAAGTGATATGCCTTGCTATCCAGCATTGCCTGTAACGCTTCGCCTGAATCAGCCTCGCTGCCAATATCCTTATGCTCTCGCAGGGAACTGGCAGCAGTCCAGTCACAGGCTGCGTCATCGCCACCAGACGTTAGCTGTTGTCCGTCATCGCCGTGGTCAGTGCCTAGCGAGATAGCCCCGTCAAACCTAGATGTACCAGAATCCACATGGAGGGCTAATGCTTCGGTTATAGTTACGTCAGAAAACGGGTACGGCGCACCAGCAATTCTAAAGGTTGATGCTTGGTCTACAGTAACTGCCCCACCCGACTCTCTAAGCTGTGTTGACTCAATATTCACTGTCCTCTGGGAAGTGGTAACCTGAGTTTGCCCTGACAATGTAATGTCGTATGCTGCGAACTCTACAAGTTGATGGACTGTATTAGCGGCTGAGGCATTATCCAGAGTCTGATTCGGAGAATCGAAAACGTGTGTACTGAGGGCTGGTGTTGTGTTCCTAGTGTCTAGTTTTTGAAGGGTTGTTGTGCCATCACTTACTATGAACGCGCCATTCGTATTAGCCGCAAGTGTTAGATTTAGCTCTGCCGCAGGGTCAATGGTTAGTGCACCAGAAGAGGTGCTGATGGTCTTCGCTCCGTTGCCTTGTAGTTCCCCTGTCGCTAAAATGCTCCATCGTTTCGTGGGAGCCGACGCACCATCAGCCGTTGTCCAAAACATCATGCGTCCTGGCACATCGTCCTGACCAGGTGTTCCATCTATTTGAACCGATATAGCAGCAGCCATGCTGCGGAAATCATTGCCATCCGCAGCAGTAAATGCAATAGAACCCAGAATCTCATCGTCAGCAACTATGGTATTGCTGCCTACTGTACCATTGCCAGACTTCAAGAAGGTTAGGGTGGGAGGATAATCATCATTCGTGTTGAAAGCCCCTATAACCATCGCCATATCATGTACGCCACCTCCCAGAACTTGTAGCTCTGCGGTGACTCCAGAGGCGACGTTCTGAAGGAAGTTTGACGTTACGACTTGTGCGGTGTGGCCTATTACCACTCCTGTACCATCAGAGAAAAGCGTATCGGTGGTAGGAGCAATAGTCAAAGCACCCGCACTGGTTGCAATAGACCCTGCATCCGTCAGGGTTATGTCGCCCTCAAGAAACAAATCCTGCCATGCTGCTGATGCACTACCTAAATCGTAAGTATCGTCTGCATTAGGCAGGACGTTGCCTGTGACCGTGACGTTTGCCGCTAGGGCTAGACCACTAGAGTCGGTGATGACTCCATCAGTTATTACCGTATCTCCTATGGTGAAGTCCGTAGTTGCATCTATGGTTCCAGAGCCTACGATAGCCCCAGCAAACGTAGAGGACAAATCATCGCTAATTGTTAGAGCCGTTGCTAGAGCGTTTAGAGAACTACCAGAACCAGCAGCATTTGCAGTCTGGAAGATAATATCTCCCCCTGCACCACTGCCCTTACCCTGTCCACCCTGTATGGTTAAAGCACCACCGGCTATATTGTTTGTGGTTCCTGCGGTGGTATCACCTGCCGAGATAGCTAAAGTATACCCTGCTGTATCATGAGCAGAGGCCGTTACAGCAATTGTTGTTGCGTCTGATAGGGCAATATCCCCCTCAAGGAAGAGGTCTTGCCACGCGGCGGTTGCTGACCCTATATCATAGGTATCGTCCCCACTAGGTATAAGGTCCCCGTGAATGTTCCCTATTGTTACAGGTATTGTATATCTATTGGACATGTTTCTCCTTATACGGTAGTCAGTTTACCGGTAGAGAAGTATCCGTTGAGAGCCGAGCAGGTAACAAGCATGTTGCCAGTCCCTGCATTAGTCAGCGTCTCTATACCTGCAATCCCGTTACTGCCAAAGCCATGATGGATTCGCATTCCCGTTCCAAGAGAGGCGGGTACTTCTGCGTAAGCTGTGCTCTCGTTGATGCCAAGCATGTGGTCTAGTGTTACCGTGGAATCCATTGCTTGATTCCACGTCCACTTCGTCCAGTACATGGAAACATCTCTCCAATGAAGAGAACTGTTCACCGAACTATCTATTTTAACAAGAGACGAGGACACCCATGCAGATGGAACTGTCCATGTAATCGCTCCGTCTTGCGCGAGTGATATGCCTCCTGAGATCGTACCATCGGTATCAGATGTATCTACCCACTCTGAACCATTCCAATATGATACCGTAATCACCGTAGACCCCGTGGAGTTTGTGGTGTCCACATCTATATGGACTCCCCTGAAGGGTATTGCCGACCCCACATAAACATTACGGCCTGCGGCAAGACTACTCAGTTCAACGCTGGTAGCTGTAGACCCGTCCTGTGCAATAGTGGAGTAGTCTGCAATGCTACCAGCCAGATCGGTAGAGGAGTCAGCCTTGAGGATAACCAGGTACGGGCAAAGGGCATACCTTGCCACAGCCGCACCTGAAAAGTTCCTTGGTATAAGGTCTATATGTTCTGTGCCCCGGTGAAACGGTGTGAACGCCGACGATGTTGTCATGGATACACCGCTTGCCGCACCCGCACTCCTCTGGTGGCCCAGATTAGCGCCTAAGATTTCTGTTGGCATTATTACCTCCTTGGTCTATCCAGCCCTTCCAGACCTCTTGTATGGGAGAAGGATTTATTTATTTTAAGTATTTAGTCAGGGACTACAGCAGTTGCCACAGCACCAATGGCGGTATAAGCATTAGCCTCCCACCCGATGGTGTTGCTGATTTTTGTGACATGCAATACCTCCGTATCAGTGCAGAGATATTCCTTGGTCCCGTCACAGTCCTCACTGTTGATCTCTTCTCCGCTTCCCGCAGGGGTACGCAACTCAAAGTTTCCCCCTGCGTTGCACAAAATGGTAATTCTGTGACCTTCAGGAACGCTCACCAAAGAGGGAAGCGTGATAAAATCATTCGCATTAGTAGTCACTGGCAAAACAGAGACCTGCGTTACGCTACGTCCTATACTACGGCTTCTTGTGTCCGCAGACGTAGCACTGGGCTTCACGACATGGGTGGGAGAGGGGTTTCTTCCTGCCATTGGTTCGTCCTCCTTCTACTTCTTTCGCTTCATCTTTTTATATGCAACGGTGCGTACTGACGTACACCCCGCTGTTTTGCACTCTGACCCCAAACTCTTGCCATACCGATGGGCATGTTGGGGGGTATCAATCAAATCAGTCGGATTGGGCGCTATTGCCACAGCAGGAGTAGACCCACCAAGCATAGCCTTCAGCAACTCCTGGTTGCTTCTCAGGGTCTCTCTTTGCAGTTCCCTGTCTTCATCCCTGATACGCTCCTCCCGGTCTCTCCTCAGTGCCGCAGCAGCCCTCTTGTGAGACTTCTGCAAATGGGCCTCTAAGGCGTCCTGGTGAGGGATGTGCACCCTCTTGCATAGCTTGAACCCCAATCCATCAATGCGATGGTAATCTGGAGAGGCAGGGTTCAGTGGGCAACACAGGTCTTGACCATAATCGGGCGCAATCTGAGGGTTAGTAAAGGTATACATCTTGGTGCCGTCTTCATGCGTCATCTGGGCCACCTGCCACCGGAACCAGTGAGGGCACTCGTTATAGCCCCCCGTCTTGGTATCCCAGTACGGCAGATACCCCTTGTATCTAAGGGATGTCACGCGGGACGCAGCAGGAGACGACTCGGAAGGAGTGCTGATGATCTCCCCCACCTTCAGAAAACCATCGGGGAGCTCTACAGCAGTTGCGGGCTCCTCTGCTATTGCCTCACGCCATGCCTCTTCTGCTTCTGCTGTTGCTACTGTCTCTGGGGTTGTCATATCTCTAACTCCTTACAAGCTGGCCCACAGGGCCAAAGCTGGACTGCTTACTGCGCCTACGCTTCTTTTCCTCTACCATGTTCTGGAACGCCGCCTGCATATCAGAGGGCTCAGTCTCCCTGTGCATGGGCTGTGCCCGCAGTTCATCGGCTATCTCCTGTAGCTCGGCCACAGTGTGCCAGGCTATCCCTTTACCGTGCTCGACCTGCCCCCCGGGAATAAGAAGCTGGTCTGCCTTGAATTGACCTGCTGGCCCCATGTACACATACGCTGTGACCAACCGGTCATCTCGCACGACTCTTAGTATCTGAAAGCGGCTCTTGGTTCTACCGCTCCGTGAGGGTAGGTTCAACTCAGCCAGCACATAGCAAGGCTCATCAGCTACTACCACCCTCGTTACTGTGTCCAGAGCAGAGGCCATCCTAAAGTGGACGACCTCTGCCCCAGGTCTTTCTGCTACGCTAACCATATATCCTTATGCCGGTGCTGTAGCGTCACCTATTATCTCACGAGTCCAGTTGGCAAGTCGCAGCCCATAGGCGAACTCATCTGTCATAAACAGGCTGTCGCCTCCACCAGCGATGTTGGGCTTGCGCTCGGACTCAGTCCTTATCGTCATGCCCTCTACCAGTATCCACGCCGACTTGGAGAACACGAAGTTCTTGGCATCAGAATTGCTGTCAATGGATATGTTGCCATCTTCATGTATGGATACATTGGCGATTGGCAGGGTGAAGGCAGACTGGAATACAGTCGCCGTTGACCCTTCAGGTACGGGGTACGTCCCCACACCAGATACGAGTTCATCGTAGAAGTCCTTGATGCAGAACCCGTGGAACACCCCCGCTATAGGGAGCGGACCTGGCTCTGTAGCATTGGACGTGATAATGTACCGTGCCGCTGCTACGTCACCTGTCTGTACAGGAGTACCCGCAGCACCCATCTGGGTGGAAGCGTCAGCCGCGGTAAGGCCGTCCTCGTCCTTCTTCCTCATCATTGCCTCACCAGGCATCTTCCCCATCTGGGCCAGCACCTTGTTGTTGATGTTGCGCTTACTCTTGTCAGAGATAAACGTCTGAATCTGGATCATCTCGGGCGTTATGGTGATGGCAGAGTCGTCATACTGCTGGGGGTTATCCAGCACGGTATTCTCCGTCACCGCCTGTGCCGAGAGGTTAGCCAGGAGGATTTCCCTCCATGTCGTGCCCGTGTTGGCATCCAACTCTACCCGGTCAACCAACTGGGGCATTACTCCGTCATATTGTCTACGTGACCTAGCAGAAGCCTGAATAACATCAATGCTATCTGACAAGGAACCAGTAGTTGTATTTCCAGTAGCCAAGGTCTTATCTCCTTATCTTAGTGTGGACTATACAGTCCAGTCTCGGTTGGCCTGCACTAGCAGGTAGTCTACGTCCAAATTCTCTATAGCCGCACCCTTGGCCTCTACGCCCAAGATCAGTGCCATATTAACTGAGGTTGACGCAGCCCCAGTCTTAGTCTGCTTGAGAACACCGTCTATATACCACCGGGCTGTGCCATTCGTATCAATCTCTAGCCTAAGAACCTGCCACTCACCGGCAACAGCATCATCATCTGCATCTACGCTGGTTGAGGTAGTCTCTCCCGTCGTAGTGCCGCCGTTGTAAACCATGTGCCAGTCCTCATCATCGGTGAGTTCGGCTGACAGAAAGAACCCACATATATCTGAGGCTGTCAGGGTCAGGGTTGCGGTTCCTCCCGTCATAACATCTGTCTCAATACTGAGAGTATTGGGGTCGATGTCAGTAAAGCCAAAGAAGACCTCCTTGGTGTCCAAGTTGTCTAGCTGAACCCGTGCTTCTGCTACCAACGGGCCCATCAACCCAACATCAAAAGCGATGTTAGTGCCTACTAGGGTTGTGTGATTATCCTCGTTGGTCGTTGTTATACGACCTGCCCCACTCAACACACCCGAAATGCTCGGGACTCCCGCATCTACTTCTGCGCTTCCTTGACCACCCACTATAAATGGGCCAAGCTGTCTAGTTTCTGCTGTATTTGCTATGTTGTCCTCGCTAAAGAAGTCGTAGAACAACTCGATTCTTCCTCTGTCACTCTGTGCCATTTTATTGCTCCTTAAACAAAGTTGTTACTGGAGGTCGTCAGGTTTCCCCGCTCCCTCCACACGTTTGCTCTCGTTATTCTTGTTACACTAATCCCTGTCTCTTCATAGCATCCTGGACATCCCTGCTCCAGGGAATCTCGCCTCGCCCATACGCGGTCACCTTGGCAGAATCACTCCTGCCAGCACCGGCCCTCTGCCCTCGATTGGCATTCAAGTCCATCTCGGCAGGGTTGGCTGTCTTCACGCCAGGGCCACTAGCCCGTGCTTTCGCAAGCTCCAGTGAGGTCTCGGCATGGGCAACTCTCTCTCTCGCTTCGGCATATCGGCCCTTAGACCATAAGTCCTCAGCCTCTTTCCATCGACGAGTGAAGTTCTGCATGTCAACACCAGACTTATCAAGGTTGTTATTTGTGTCCCTGATCTCTGCATCGTGCCTAGTGCTTATCTCGTTGATCTCGTCAGACAGGGACTGGGCCTGTCCCGTGTCCGTGATATCACTCTCGATACGGTTGACTCCATCTCTCACCGTCTCCTTGATGGTGTCTGTAGATATATCACCCCTATCGTACCTTTCAACGAGGTCTACTATGAGACCCTCCATGCGGTCCATCCTCTGGTCTTTCTCTCTTGCTGACCTACTCTGTATGTACTCGTCACGGCGGGACTTATTAGCACGGTCTAGCTGCTGCCGCAGTTCTGCGAGCTCAGACTCTAATCGGCTTGTCCTATCCTGTTCCTCCTCAGCCTGCGGCTCTCCCGCTTCGTCTTCGACAAGGGGCTCTGCCTGCGGCTCCGTAAGGATATCAGCATCTGGTATGCCTATAGTCTGCTCTGTCGTCATCCTGTCCTCCTTCCTGGCTCAAACCATTGGTTAGGCCAGAAAACAAAATGCCCGAAGTAACAAAGGCACAAAGGCCATAGGTACTTCGGGCACAAGGCCACAATATTAACGTGATATTATCTATACACTATCCTTATCGTCCGTGTCAAGAACACTAAGCTGATGACACTGTTCACACTTCAGGACAACTAGGCCCTTATAGTGCTCGGCATACTTCTTGTTACACCCCGGGCAACGTAACTCCCTCTTGTAAGGCATCGGCTCGTCCTGTGGCTTCGCACTATACATTATCGGACACCTACTGGCTCAGGAGTTACCTGTGCCTCCCTCGTGGCAAAGTATTCCCTTGCTCTCCGTTTAAACTCTTCTCTTGTAGGGGTACTGAGAGCCTCTGGCTGTGTCGGCAATCCTGGCGTTGGAGTTGGAGCCAGTGGCGTTGGAGTGGCCTCTGCGGGACTAGGTGCCTCTAATAAGCCAATAAGCCTGTCTACGGGGGTGGGCGCTAGTCGGCGCCCTGCTTCTTTTGCAGAAGCAAGATCGTCCTTACGCTTCCTAATGCCCACAATATCGTCTGGGTCTATATTGTGCTCCCGTATCAAACTCAGAACAAATGGGATGGCCCTGCTTCCAGACGGCGAGGGACCACCCTTAATACGCATTAGGCTAGTTACGTCCCCTAGAATAAAGAGCTTGGCATCCGTCATCGGGTTCTGCTGCCTGTGTTTGCTGCGGCTGATGGGATACTCCTTAGTGCCTATCTTATTTGGATCGGTGGGGATATCATTAAAGCCAGATAGTTCATCCTTCCACTCACCCGCAAGTTCACGGAGGATGATTCTGGGATAGGCCCTCATCCCAAAGAACTCTGCCGCCCCCCGTGTAGCACGTTCTAGGGGAGTGCCTCCCTCAAAGGCAACTGTCTGTACCCAAATGGGCATAACATTCTCTGCCATTGTTTTCGTGAAGGACAATAGCCCGTCCCTTGTGGGGTCCCCAATGAAGTCCTTCCCTGTCACTAAGTCCCATGACGTAGAGGCAACTGGACTAGCCAAACCACGGCCAAACTTCATTACTGGGTTCTTCATATACTCCAGTTTCCCCCATCCTACTGATGTGTCAAGCAACCGTTCTGGGTCTTTTGCAGATAGGGCAAAAAGCCTCAGTATGCTGCGTAACTTCGTGCCGGGCCCTATATTCTGTCCACCGATCTTCCATGTCATAAAGGCTGGGTCATCAGGTCTGAAGTGGCGCAGTATCTCATCCTCACTCTCTCCCCGTGCTATGGATATCGCCACGGCGACGAGTGCCACGGCGCCCACTCCCTGTGCAAGTGCGCGACGGGCCAGATTACCCTTCAGCCCTCCATGAACAGTATCAAACACCAGCCCTGCAATGGCCCTATTATACCGTGGGGCCAGTAAGGCCATTGTTTCTAACTGCCGAGTGCCGAAGCTAACTCCAAGCCTAGAGCTAGATGTAACTCCCCTGAAATTATTAACGAACGAGGTCACATCATTGATACGGGCTGCCGTAGTGCCATAATGGTCAAGGGATTTAGCCATCTCTATCCCAGCAACGTCTAATGCGCCCTCAAACCCTCGTTGAAATGGCTCCAGTACCTTACCCGCAATCTTTAGCGGTGATGTTGCTACCTCTCCCATGCGGCTCTTTGGATTAGGACGCAATATCCCTCCCCGACCCATAGCCTCAGTAAACTCAGTAGCGCCCCCGCGTGTAATAATTAGGTTTGGGTACTTCTGCATAATGGCGATGTTCTCTGGTTTATCCAAATAAGTGGAATGAAACCGCGTGTCCAACATAGACTTCAAAAACCCTTTGGCAGCAGCCGCGTATGACTTCGGACTAGCCCCTGCCAAGTATAGTAACTGTATAGCCATAGGACTGACATCACCAGCCAACATGAAGTACCTAGAAACAGAGTTGAACTGATTGACAGCGCCAACAGCCCTAAGCGCCCTGCTAAACTCAGGGCTCATGCTCTCCTTGAGTATCCGTGTCGTTTCCTCAGCCCCCGGACCCGTGAATATCCTACCTGCAAATGCAGGAGATTCAACACGGGCCTCGTCCAAGGCCGTCTGCTGTGCCTTCTTGAGTGCCTCTGCCGACTTCTTAGTGGCCTCAGATACCTCTCTTCTGACATCATCAACCAGGCCACCCTCAAACCGTGGCGCTTTTCGACCAGGACGTTTCACACGAGTCCCGCGTATGGCATCCAAGAGTTCCCGTAAATCCCCCAAGGCATCCTCACGAAGAGCTTTGACAACATTGTGGGGAATAGTAATGGGTTCCCCTACACCCATGCGGTATTTAATGAATCCAAAGTTGCCCCGCAGTCGAGATACTTCCCTCTGCAACATTGCATCGCCCGGCCTAAGAAGTAACTGCTCCTCCGCCTCCCGAAGAAGCCTCTGCACCTTCATAAAGGCACCGACTGTAGGTACCTCTAATACACGCTCAGGCTGCTCCAGTGTTTTAGATGCCTTCAGGACATCAGCTATGCGGATTCTTGTTGGCCCCCTGAGACGACCCTCCAACTGAGGGAACAGCCTTTCAATGGCATTTACCGTACCAGTGGGCAAGGACTCTCCACGTATAGCCCTCTGAATACTCTCTATAGACCGCTTGGCTAAGGCAAAACGTCTCTCTGCCACTGCCTTCGCCACCTTGATCGCTTCAGGGGTCTCCATAGTA
>Ga0208181_1000376_pt1 | contig 24492 bp, 26 predicted proteins | sample MalvirDeepMed_s6_FD_184244 | JGI IMG/M metagenome (GOLD analysis project Ga0208181, IMG submission 184244) | Marine viral communities from the Global Malaspina Expedition - Malaspina viral metaG DeepMed_s6 (SPAdes) (version 2) | ecosystem: Environmental > Aquatic > Marine > Oceanic | place... | reverse complement strand
GGTGCCGCCCTATGTGGTCTTCCATGACGCCACCCTGATGGACATGCTCGCTATCCGCCCGCGCAATCGGATGGAAATGGCCGCCGTCAGCGGCGTCGGCGACCGCAAGCTGGAACGCTACGGGGATGAGTTTCTGGCCATTCTAAACGGGAATGATGATGCCGCCGGTGTCGCCGAACCCGCCGGCCCGAATGGCAACGAGATTCTGGCCCTGGCCCTGGCCAACATGAGCCCGTCAGCCATTGCCCGCCAGCAGAACCTGAACGAGCAAACCGTGTACCGGGAACTGGCGCAACTGATCACCACCAACCAACTCAGCCTGGAGCAGGCACTGGGGATCAGCGAAACGGAGATCGGCATTATCCAGGACGCCCTGCTCAGCCAAGCCAACCTGGCCGAAGACACTTTCAGCTACCGGCAGTTGAAAGATCTGCTGGCGGACGATTGGCCCACCGGAGTACTGCATTGTGTACGCCAGGCCATTCTCGCCACGGTATAAGCCGGGGCTCAGTCATCTACCGGCAGCCGCTTTAAGGAACGGGAAAACTGCAGGATCAGGAAATTGATCAACGATAGCACCAGGGCAATCTCATACCGACTGTAAGCTACCGAGATGCCGATGGCGCCGGTATTCCACAGACTGGCCGCCGTTGCGGTACCGCTCACATTGGCGCCATTTTTCAAAATCGCACCACCACCGATAAAGCCCATTCCCGTGATGATTCCGTACATGACCCGGGCTTCCGCATCAGAGCCCGTGTATACCTGCATACCCACCAGCATATAACCACAGGCCGCCACAGAAACCAGCGGAAAGGTGCGCAGCCCAGCGCCACGGGCCCGCTGCTCCCGGTTCCAGGCCACCGGTAACGCCAGCACAAAGGCAATGCCCAGTTGATACAAGTGGGTAACGACCTGATTCCAGTCCAGCTCCTGCATTCGCACTCTCCTTCCTTGCTGATTCTGCGTTGCCTTGATTCACGCGCGTGCTACGCCAACGATTGCAATAACCTCAGTCACTCGTTGTAAGCAAAAGCTTACAGCCCAACAACAGAGCCAAGGCTCCCCTCAGGCTAATCTTGACCCTGTTCAAAAAAGATACAACGGGGATAACACATGGAACAGGAAGAACAGCTTGATCTGGAATGGGTGCCTGACACCCTGGCAGGACTTTTTGAGGATGCCCACGCAGATCATCCCGGCCAGTGGGAATCCTTTGACGCGGAAACCGCCAGCGCCCACGCTGCCTGAGCGAGCCTGGCCAGCGCGCCCTTCCCGACCTGTGGCGCTTTAACCTGGCCCTTGTCCGGGAGAGAATACTCCCATGGACGTGATCTGGATAAGCCATCGCGGTCTGCACCAGCGCCATGTGGAAAACAGCCTGCATGCGTTCGAGGCCGCTACGGAAGCGGGTTTCCACACTCTGGAAACCGACCTGCGCACCACTCGTGATGGTCAGATCGTGCTGCATCACGACCCCTCCCTTATACGCACCACTGGCAGCGACACCCTCATCGAAGATCTGGATATTGAGCAGTGTCTGGATCATCGACTCAATGACGGCCAATCATTGCTTACCTTCGACACATTCGCCCGCACCTTTACCGACCAGCGCTGGGTTCTCGATATCAAACCGGAAAGCGCCGAACGCACCCTGGCGGCGCTGCGCCACTGGGCCGACCGGGAGCAGAAAGGCGACTGGCTCTGCCGCCAGGCCCGTTTTCTGCTCTGGAACCCGGCACACACCCGACTGCTACGCCAGCACTTTCCTGCCGCCATCACCATGGCCCCCCAGAACGAATGCCGCCGGGCCGGCCTGTCGCTGCTGATGGGGCTCAGGCCGCTGGCCGCCATCCGCTACGGCCGCACCTATTCCCTGCCACCGGTATTCCACGGCCTGCCCCTGTTCCGCCGCTCCCTGGTGGATGCCTATCACCGGCTTGGTGGACGGGTCCTGGCCTTCCTTCCCGAGGGGCGAGAGCAGCAGAACCAGGCGCTCCGCTCCGGGGTGGATGAAATTCTCAGCAACACCCCACCGATACGCTAGTCGCAACAGACAAAACACGTCTTACCACAGAGGGCACAGAGCTCTCTGAGGAAAAGCAAAAGCGATAACTCAGTGATCTCTGTGTCCTCTGTGGTGAAAAATTGCCGCCAGCGACGCCCCTGGCATGGCTTTGCATGGATGGCACCGCCGCCCGGCATCAGTCTGGAGATGGGGTCACCACCAGACCACCGGGCTCGTGTTCCGCTCCGGGATGGGGTAGGCTTGCCGCCCCTTCTTATGTCAGACCCAATTAAATGCCTTTTACTTCCCTTGGACTGGGGGATGACCTGTTGGCCGCTGTTGCCGATCAGGGTTATCACACCCCGTCACCGATCCAGGCCCAGGCCATCCCCGCCGTACTCAGCGGCCGCGATGTCATGGCTGCTGCCCAGACCGGCACCGGCAAGACCGCCGGTTTTACCCTGCCCTTGCTGGAGCGCCTGCGCGCCGGTCAGGCCGCCAGTAACAACCAGGTACGCGCCCTGGTATTGACCCCCACCCGGGAACTGGCCGCCCAGGTCGCCGAAAGTGTGGCCACCTACGGCAAGAATCTGCCGCTCACTTCCACCGTGGTATTCGGCGGTGTGAAGGTCAATCCGCAGATGCAGCGCCTGCGTGGCGGTGCCGATATTCTGGTAGCCACTCCCGGGCGCCTGCTGGATCTCTATCAGCAGAACGCAGTGAAATTCGACCGCCTGGAAATACTGGTGCTGGACGAAGCGGATCGTATGCTCGACATGGGTTTCATCCACGACATACGCAAGATCCTCTCCAAACTGCCGCCGAAACGGCAAAACCTGATGTTTTCGGCCACTTTCTCCCCGGAAATCCGCGCCCTGGCCAAAGGCCTGGTGAACGATCCGGTGGAAATCGATGTGAGCCCACGCAACACCACCACCGAGCTGGTCACCCAGTGGATCGCCCCGGTGGACAAACAGCGCAAGGCGGCACTCCTTACTCACCTGATCCAGGACAACAACTGGTTCCAGGTGCTGGTGTTCAGCCGTACCAAGCACGGCGCCAACAAGCTGGCCAAGCAGTTGGAGAGCAACGGTATCGAAGCCGCAGCCATCCACGGCAACAAGAGCCAGAATGCCCGCACACGGGCCCTGGCAGACTTCAAGAACGGCAAGATCCGTGCATTGGTCGCCACCGACATCGCTGCCCGGGGCCTGGACATCGAGCAGTTGCCACAGGTGGTAAACGTAGACCTGCCCAATGTGCCGGAAGACTACGTGCACCGCATCGGTCGCACCGGCCGTGCCGGCGCCACCGGCCAGGCCATTTCCCTGGTCAGTGCCGATGAAGCCCAACAGCTGAAAGATATTGAACGGCTGACCCAGCAGCAGCTGGAGCGCAAGATCGTGGCCGGCTTCGAGCCTGGCGAGCCGCTACCGGCAGCGGGGGCGCTGCAGCCACCGAAGCGCAAACGTCCCAAGAAAGCCAAACCTGCCCATGCCCGCTCAGACAGCAGTGGCGGCAACGGCCAGAACCGTCAGGCTCGCCCGGCCAATAACAACAGCCGCCCCGGCGGCAACAGCCAGCGACGGCGTCGCCCGGCAGGCAACCGCCGGCCGCAAGCCCAGCAGTCCTGAACGAAAAAAGGCGCCAATCGGCGCCTTTTTTCTGGCTTCTGGCTCGTAGCTTATCGCTGCCGCAGCAGCCCCTGATAATGGGCCATATAGCCTTTCAGTTCATCATCGCTCAGATCCTTCAGCACCTTGTTGTTCACTGCGTGTACGGCCTTGCGGCTGCCATCAATGCCTACATTCAGGGCCTTCTGGGTTACAAAGCCGATTTTTACTTCCTTGGTGTTGGCGACAAAGACTTCATCGATGATCTTGTCCGACATGGCGCTCATCACCCGGGTGACCAGGGCCACGTCTTCGGTGCCCTTGCCCGCCGCACACAGCTCGGTAGCCTTGCGGAAATCCTCAGCGAAGCTGTCTTCTACCGGGAAAGCGATGCTGGCGTGGTTGTCGTTATCGTCACCAGCCTGCCAGTACATGGCCTTCACGTTCTTCACCACCGGAGCGAATTCCGCGTTGGTGACTTTCTTGAAGATCTGGCGGGTGAGCATGCTGGATGCCTTACCGGCGGTGGACACGGCAAAGTCGATCACTTTTTTCTGGCCACCGGACAGCTCGGTCATATTGGCCGGCTCTACCAGAAACAGGCTGAGAATCCGGTCGGTGAGATGATCCACCATATGAATGAATTTCTCGGCGCTGTCTTTACGATCGTGCTCGACGGCATGAAGGAAGTCTTCGGTGCTGTTGACCAGCGCCGGGTTAGCGGGAATCGCCACCACGTTCTGCATTGTTATGTCCTTGCCTTGCAAACAGTTGCTGTCACTGAAAAAACTCATGATAGCGGGGCGTTGGCCCGAGGGGAAACGCCGATCGGGCCGGAATAACAAAGCCTATACGCAGGCATGATTAACTGGTGTGCTGAGTAACACCGGGTTGGCGGACCGTTTCTGAGGAGCCGGCGGGTTGTTCGGCACGGCGGATATCCACCTGCGGCGAGGTGATCATGGTGCCATCCATGGCACAGTCCGGGCCCAGTGTCACCGCATCAAATGTGGCCGAACCATCCTTGTTGCCCCAGACCAGAGTCACCGGCCCCGGACCACAGATACCACCCAATAGCGGCACCCGGACCTTGACCTGCATATCGTCCACCGTGAGTCGCCCCGGATTATCCACCTGGCCCTGCCAGGGCAGCGCCAGTGCCTTGATGCTTTTGCACAATGGATTCATGCCGCCGAAGATGACCTCGGTCACCCGGATCGCCCCCTGATCACTGACCTGGCCGTTAAACGTGGTATGACAACTGACCGGAATGGCGCCCTTTTTCATGGCCAGCTTGCCACTGGCTGAGAATGCCCCCGCCGGCGCCACCGTCACGTCTGCGCTGGTCACCCCGACACAGGCCCAGACCAGAAAGGTCCAGGCAATGATGTTCCTTATCATTGTTGTTATCCCTTACCGATGTGTTCACCGGCATGTTGGCATGATCGGGCAGTCCTCCCAAACCAACCAGCCGCAAAATCACGACCATTCGGCAGTTTCTTTGTGCGCCGAACTACACCAGCTGGTAACCGATACTACCCAGTACCGCCAGCACCACTGCCCACTTGGCGGTCACATAGAAGGGCTTGTTTTTCCGCTTTACGGATTTCAGGAACCCCTTGTAGGCAAGCACCCCTTTGCCCAGCTTGTTACCGACCCCGGTGTGGCTGCTATCCAGGTTGTCGATGAAAAACAGGCGGTTGAAGAACCAGCCGAAATACCAGTACACCTTCTGCACCCACTTCCACTTCATGGGCCGGTCCACATCGGTCATCAGGATGATGCGCGGGGTGTCGGTGCGGTTCCAGGCGGAGTGGATGTAGGTTTCATCGAAGACCACGCTCTCTCCGTCACGCCAGATGTAGTCTTCCTCGTTGATGGTCAGCCCACATTTTTCATCATTGGGCGTACTCAGCCCCAGGGAATAGCGCACCGTGTAGGCAAACGGATCATGGTGACGGTTGAGCTTCTTGCCCGGCATCAACACCGCAAACAACGCGATGTTCATGGTCGGCATCTGGTCCAGCAGCGCCATGGTCTTGGGCGCCAGCGCATAGGCGGACGGCAGCTTGTTGTCATAGACCTTCAGGTAAAAGCTGGTCCAGCGGCCATCCTTGTAGAAGCTGCTGGCGGGCAGATCATCCTTGGCGGTGATATTGCCTCCGCTATACAGGGCCAGAGCCTCATCGCGGATGGTTTCCCAGTTGTCCTCCAGCAGCTGCAGCTCCGGCAGGCAGGACTTGTCGATCCGCGGCGTGGTGGGAATCTTCGACAGCAGGTAGGCCGGAATATTGAACGGCACCATGAAGGTGGAAAAATCGGAAAGCTGGCGCTTGAGGCCAAACGGCTCCCGGTTACGCACCCGGATAAACACGATGCAGCCCACATAGACGAGCAAACAGACCACAATAACGGCCATAACCTGTACCTTTAAACTCTGCCAACGGGGTGTTCAACAGTGAAACGCGGCACCCGGAAAAATGAATGGGCGGGATTTTACCTCATATTGGCCCGCAAAACCGGAGGCACATCGGTAATTTGCTGCCGCTACTCGGTACTATTGGCCCGTAGTGAGAAACAGGGAACGGAGGTATTGCCGCGATAGGGTGACCAGCGCCTGTTCCAGCGGATACGCCTGCCAGTGGTTACCGGCGTCTCGCCCGGCCAGCCCCAGTCGCTCCAGCCTGGCCCGCGCATCACTGAGCGAGAACGTCGAGCCATAGAGGACAGGCACAACCATGAAACGAAAAAAGCCTCTAAAAAGAGGCTTTTCCCGATGCGCCTTGAGCGCAGATACTCTCAGGACAGATTACTTCCCGGCGTCCTGTGCCTGGTAATAATCCATCAGAATCTGTGCCACTTCAGGGCGGGAGAATTCCGGCGGGGGCGCAATGCCCTGGCCCAGCATCTCGCGCACCTTGGTGCCTGACAGCAGAACAAAGTCGTCCTTGGTGTGATCAGGCACATCACGCATCATCACCACACGATCCAGCTTCTTCGAATAGGCGGTGTGGTCGGCCTCGAAGATTTTAATCTCCAGTGCGTCGGCTGGCACTTTCTCCTGGAAGATGGTTTGTGCGTCGAAGGCGCCGTAATAATCACCAACACCGGCGTGGTCACGACCAACAATCAAATGGCTGCAACCGCAGTTCTGGCGGAATACCGCATGCAGGACAGCTTCACGCGGACCGGCGTACAGCATGTCGAAGCCGTAACCGGTAATCATCACGGTATTGGGCGGGAAATACACTTCGACCATTTTTCGAATGGAGGCATCGCGCACGTCGGCCGGAATATCACCCGCTTTCAATTTGCCCAGCAGCATGTGAATCAGGATACCGTCAGCGTTCAGCGCTTCCTGTGCCATGCGGCACAGTTCTTCGTGGGCGCGGTGCATCGGGTTACGGGTCTGGAAGGCGACCACATTATTCCAGCCACGCTCAACAAACTCATTGCGAATGGAAACCGCGGTGCGGAAGGTATCGGGGAAGTCGTCGGCGAAATAGGAATAGTTCAACACCTGGATATCGCCGGAAACGATAAAGTTTCCTGCAGCAAGGAAGTTGGCCACGCCCGGGTGCTGTTTATCGTTGGTAGCGAAGACCTGCTCGGCAACAGCTTCCAGTTCCTCGTCAGTAGCTTCCTCGATAGCCGCTACGTCCATCACCGCAATCACCGGCTCACCATCCACATTGGGATCACGCAGGGCAATGCGCTTGGCACCTTTGATGGCGCTGACATCCTTCAGCATATTGACGATCGGCACCGGCCAGAACAGGCCGTCGGCAGTGGTCATGTTTTCGGCCACTGACAGCATGTCAGCCTTGTTCATGTAGCCAGTCAGCGGGGTGAAATAACCGGCCCCCATCATGACCGCATTGGCGGCAGCTGCCGAACTGATTACCACCGAGGGCAGAGACTCTGCTTCATGCTGCAAGGCAACGCGCGCGTCTTCATCGGCGACGTACAGGGGTTTCAATGCGTCCGCACCATGCGGCTTGACCAAAGAGACCATCAATTTACTCCATATGCTCAATCAACGAGGTATGCATGCGCGGCGCAGTATAGCAGAGGATCGGCAGCAGGTCGGCCCGGCAATGGCGGGAAAAGCTGACACACGCAAGCATACGCATCAAAAAGCATATTGCTAGCGATAGCTCACCCGGCAAGGCCCTTGATGTGGCCGATTGCGCCGCTCTTACCCGGCTTGCTCACCCGCATACCAGCCGTCCAGATTGTCGATGAAAAACAGCCGGTTGAGGAGCCTTGCGAGTTAAGGAGCCTCTGAAAACTCCCTGCATACTCAGGCCACCACCGCCAACGCCTGTTCCAGCGGGCAAGCCTGCCAGTCATTGTCGTTATCGCGCCGGGCCACCCCCAATCGTTCCAGCTTGGCCAGCGCATCGCTGATTTCAAAATCCAGCCGATACTGCCAACGCTGCAAAAACCAGTGTTCGATCTGTTCGTCCAGCGCTTTTGCCGACAGCGGCTGTGGAGCGGTGAGCAGGAAATAATAGGCCAGCAGGATTTCCTTGCACTCTTCCTCCTCGGCCTCATCCACCAGCTGATAGATCACGCTGGCATTGTTTGCCACATTCTTGAAATAGAGGTTACGGGTCAGCGCCTGCACGAACTGCAGCTTGCGGGTGCGGAAGTTCTTCACCTGTTTCCAGATAAAGCCCGCCAGGGTGCCCAGCCCCGCCAGCAGGGCCAATAACGCAGCCTTGTCCAGCGTCACCGGCTCCGCATGCATTCCCAGCCAGAAGCCGAGCAGCGAGCCGATCAGCAGTAATGTGGCTCCCAGCTTGGTGGTCAGCATCACACCGCCACCCACCAGCGCCGGTACGCCGATAAGCAGTTTGTCGATGTTGCGCATGCGTACCTGGGTTTCCGGGAACAGCATCTCGATATCCGCCTTGGGCACATTCTCGAACAGCTTGAGATAAACCCGCTCGCCAGCGCCCTCTTCCCCCCTCCTCCGGCGGTACCTTCAGGTACAGGGCCACATTATCGTAATGGGTAAAGGTGACTGTCTTGCGATACAGCCCCCACAACAGTTTCAGGCTTTCCGTGCGCTGGCTCTGCCCGCGGCTGTAAAGCAGCACCTCCTCGAAGCGGGAAAAATCCACCTGCAGTCGCACCTTGAACAGGGAGGCCTCTTCCAGCGCCGCTGCCAGATCTGCCTCGGTCACCGGTTCGTAATTCGCCTGCTCCAGCAATTCCGCCAGCAACGCTTTCAGGTCTTCCGGAGACTCGGTCAAAAGGCCACTGTCCAGCAACCGGGCCTGGGGATTCACCGCCAGGTAGGCTTCCTTCAGTGCTTCCTGGCGGGAATGGAAATGCTGGTGCAAGGTGGCCTGCAGCTGCTCCCCCAACTGTTGGAACTGTGCCGCCTGTTTCTCAGTGAGCCTTTCTTCTGCCAGGCACATGGCCACAATATCCTTGCGACGGAAAGGGATGTAACGCAATGGGGTGGCAACAGTTCTCACGGCAGTGTCCCTTTTCATGGCATTCAAGCGATTGTGCCATGGTGTACGAGCAAGTCGACCCGACAGCGCCGGCAGAACGCCGCGCTATTCGCCCAACCCTACCTGGGGGTGCGCCCGCAGGGCATCGCCCAGAAAATCCATCAACACGCGGATTCGTGCGGTCTTTCGTAGATCCGCATGGGTCAGCAACCAGAGATCCGAGGTCAGGGACGGCACATCATCGAGACGCCGCAGGTCCGGATTGCTGTCCCCCAGATAACAGGGCAGCACCGCCGGACCCAGGCCATCACGCACCGCGGCATACAGCCCACGGGTGGTATCCACCCGCAAGCGGCAGCGGCCATCAACCCCTTGCTTGCGCATCCAGCCATCCAGTGACCGGTAGCCCATGCTGTCATCCGGCCCTATCCAGTCCAGCGCCTGCCAGTCCGCCGCCTTGCTCGCCAGCTGCTGATGGAGGTAGATCGCCTGGCGAACCACGCCCACTCGCCGTCCAACCAGGGTCGGCGGTGGATTGGAAGAGGGCCGGATGGCGATATCCGCCTCACGCCGGGACAGGTTGACCCGCTGACTGGGCACAACCACTTCCAGTGCAATCTCCGGATATGCTCGGCGGCACTCCGCCAGCAAGGGGGACAGCACCCGGTCGAACAGGGTGTCAGTGGTGGTCAGGCGTACTGTGCCCACTGGCTGAAGGTCGCGCCCGGCCACCTGCCTTTCCACATCCAGTACCCGGGTTTCCATGTCCTCTGCCGTCACCGCCAGCGCCTCTCCGGCTGCCGTGGCGGTATAGCCGCTGCGCCCACGCTCGAACAATCTCACACCCAGTCGCTCTTCCACGGTCTGCAGACGCCGAAAAACGGTGGCGTGGCTGACCCCGAGGCCACGGGCAGCCCCGGACAGAGAACCCGCCCGGACAATGGCCAGCACCACACGCAGATCATCCCATTGCAGGCTTCTGTTCATATTTGCAAAGCTGATTTGCCAAGAAATGGAATATTTGTTCGTCAAGGAACAGCCTAGCATCGGGGTCTCTGATCCAGCAACGCCCAGGAGGCCCACCATGCGAGTGCTCATTATTCACTGCCACCCCGAGCCGCAATCTTTCAATGCCACCCTAAGCCGGACCGCCCACCGTACACTGACGGAGCAGGGTCATGCGGTAAGGGTCTCCGATCTCTATGGCGAAGGTTTCCAGCCGGTGGAAGGGCCGCAACACTACTCTGATCGTGCCGATCCAGCCGTGTTCTCTCCGCTGGCGGAACAACGCCATGCCTGGCAGCAGGGCAATCTGCCGGCGGATGTCCAGCGGGAGATTGATCGCCTGGAGTGGGCCGAGCTGCTGATCCTGCAGTTTCCGCTCTGGTGGCACGGTGCCCCGGCCCTGCTGAAAGGGTGGTTTGACCGGGTGATGGTCAGCGGCGGACTTTACACCAGCCGGATGCGTTACGACGCCGGCTACTTCCGTGGCCGCCGGGCGCTACTCTCGGTCACCACCGGCGCCCCCGCCACAGCCCTGGAACCGGGCGGGCGCGGTGGCGACATCAACGCCCTGCTCTGGCCGCTGCACTATTCACTGCATTATCTGGGGTTCAGGGTACTGCCTCCCTTTGTGGCCGGCGGCATTCAGGGGCATGGCTATCGCTACCGGAATGACAATGCCTTTACCGGGCACCTTCAGGAGCAACAGGAAAACTGGCGGGAACGCTTGATGCAAGTAAATCAGTCCCGGCCAATGACGTTTCCGGGCTGGGCTGACTGGGATGAAAACGGCCGACAAAAAACCGATGCGGGGTGAGCAGCCTCACCCCCTCACCCATTACACAATCGGTGGCTCCCCGGACAGGGTCGGCCCCTTTTCAATATCGCTGGTGAACACTTCCAGGGACTGCGCCACTTCGCTGACTTCCTCGAATCGGGCAATGTGATAAAGCGCTTCACCTTCGTTCACCAGGGGCATGTTATTGCGCCCCACCAGGATACCGGCGGCCGGGGAGTGAATGTTCACATCATCGCCGCCGAAGGGGCTGGAGATGCGGCCGATCAAGTCATCTTTCTTGATCCAGGCACCCAGTGCCACCAGCGGCAGGAAAACCCCATCGCGCTCGGCACGTACCCAACTTGATGAACGGGCGATATAGGGCTCGCTGGGCAGCTTGGCGCGCCGGGCACCGGTCATGCCCAGGTGCTGGAGGATATTGAGTACGCCTTTAACGCCGGCGCGGATGCAGGCTTCGTCAAAACGCAGGGCTTCGCCGGCCTCGTAAGTAATCACCGGGATGCCCTGGGCTTCAGCCACTTCCCGCAAGGTACCCTCCCCCAGTACCGAGTTGATCACCACCGGCACGCCAAAGGCGTTGGCCATGGCGGCGGTGTCCTCGTTGGACAGGTCGGCCCTGATCTGCGGCAGGTTGGCCCGGTGCACAGCGCCGGTATGCAGGTCCACCGCATGGGTAGCCCTATCCAGTACCTGGCTTTTGAACTGCCAGGCCATGCGCGCGCCCAGGCTGCCGGTTTCCGAGCCGGGGAAACAGCGATTCAGATCACGGCGGTCCGGCAGGTAACGGGTCTTGTGGATAAAACCAAACACGTTGACCACCGGCACCGCCAGCAGCGTACCGCTGAGGCTTTTCAGGGCGGAATGGCGCAACAGGCGGCGGATGATTTCCACCCCGTTGAGTTCGTCGCCGTGAATCGCCGCGCTGACCATCAACACCGGCCCGGGCTTGCGGCCATGGATCACATGGATGGGGACGTTAAGAGGCGTCTGGGTATAGAGCTGCGCCAACGGCAGTTCCACCTTGGCACGGGTGCCAGGCTTGACGCTGACGCCATCCAGTTCAAACGGCAATACTTTGGGTTCTTTCGTGTTTTTCATTTTTTACCCGAGCCAACACCGGCGCTCCGTCCTTGATGGCCCCGACAACAGGCCGGGGAACCAACAAGGTTGGGAGGTTTTCGCTATTAACTATTAACTGCCTTACCCCTTCGAGCCCTTGGTCTGGGTCCGGTAGGGGCGGGCATCCTTTTCGATGAACTTGATGACCATGCCTGCCACGTCTTTATTGGTGGAGGTTTCGATCCCCTCCAGACCCGGCGAGGAGTTAACTTCCATCACCAGCGGACCATGGTTGGAGCGCAGGATGTCCACACCGGCCACATTCAGCCCCATGATACGAGCAGCTCGTACGGCGGTGGCACGCTCTTCCGGGGTAATGCGGATCAGGCTGGCGCTGCCGCCACGATGCAGGTTGGACCGGAATTCGCCGGGCAGGGCCTGGCGTTTCATGGCGGCAATCACCTTGCCACCCACCACGAAACAACGAATGTCGGCGCCGCCAGCTTCCTTGATGTATTCCTGCACCATCACCGACACATTGAGGCCCATGAAAGCCTCAATCACTGATTCCGCCGCCTTGCGGGTTTCCGCCAGCACCACGCCGATACCCTGGGTACCTTCCAGCATCTTGATCACCAGAGGTGCCCCGCGAACCATGTTGATCAGATCGGGAATATCATCCGGGGAGTGGGCAAAGCCGGTAATCGGCAGGCCCACGCCCTTACGGGACAGCAACTGCAGGGAACGCAGCTTGTCCCGCGAGCGGGAAATCGCTACGGATTCATTGACCGGGAAAACGCCCATCATTTCGAACTGGCGCAATACCGCCGTGCCGTACTGAGTGATGGAGGCGCCAATCCGGGGAATCACCGCATCAAAGCCTTCCAGCACTTCGCCCTTGAAGTGAATTTCCGGCTTGTGGGAGACCATGCTCATGTAGCAACGCAGGGTATCGATCACATGCATTTCGTGGCCGGCAGCCTCGCCCGCTTCCACCAGTCGGCGAGTGGAGTACAGTCGCTTGTTTCTCGAAAGAATGGCAATTTTCATGGTTGCTCTTTGTTTCCACCTAATAGAAAAGATGCCGTGGGATCGACAACAATCTCGCCCATGGCGGTGCGGCCCAGCAGCATACGGAATATCATGTTTTCGCGATCGGTCAGGGTGATTTCAATTGGCCAACGGCGGCCACCGAGCTCTATGTCCGTAAGGATCACCGGACGCTCTTCCTTGTGACCACCGGAGTCGGTAACAACGCGGCGATCCAGCACCGGCGCCTCACAGTGGCGAACCTGATCCTGCCCTTGAATCGGGTGGATGGAAAAGCGGACCCATTCCTGGTCATCGCGCTGAAAGCTTTCCACCTGAAAGGCGTGCAGCGCCGAGGTGCGTGCTCCGGTATCCACCTTGACCTTGATCGCTTCGATGTCCAGTTCGGGCAAGGAAGCCCATTCCCGCCAGCCGACGGTGACCTTGCTTGGCATTGAAGAACCCATCAGTCCCTTTCCAGCAGTTCGATCTTGTAGCCATCCGGGTCTTCTACAAACGCCAGGATGGTGGTGCCATGTTTCATGGGACCGGGTTCGCGGGTGATGCGCCCGCCCCGATCGCGAATACGCTCACAAGCAGCGTACACGTCGTCCACCGCCAGGGCCACATGGCCGTAGCCATCGCCCAGATCGTACTCGTGCTGATCCCAGTTAAAGGTCAACTCCAGCACCGCGCCCCGGGATTCCGGCTGATAGCCCACAAAGACATTGGTGAAGCGGCCTTCCGGGTATTCCTTGCGGCGCAACTCCTCCATGCCCAGCACCTCGGTATAGAAGGCCACGGACCGATCCAGATTGCCCACGCGCAGCATGGTATGCAGGATTCGCATTGCTTACTTCGCTCCTGATATCAGCAAAATTCAGCGGGCACGCAGCCCCAGCTATCTACAGGGCGAATAGTGGTGGTAGAGGGGAGGATTGACAATGAAAAAGTGGGTTTACGGAGGGGAACACTGTAAAACATCCAGGTAATCGCCGCTCATGGCAGACAGTCTGGACGTTATCCCGCCGTTACTGGCAGCGCGAACCGTGATATCGACAAAGCCACTGTAGGAGCTCCTCTCGAGGGACGAATCTGCGCCGAACCGAACCCTGGATCGGCGCTTCGGGCTATTTCCACGCTGATGCTTGGATCGTCCCTCGACAGGAACTCCTACAGCCGCTTCGTTGTAAACGGGCGGGCATTGCGGTGATCGCGCCGCCAGCGACGCCCCGACGGGCAGCGCGTTATGCATCGCGACTCAGGGCAAGAACAGGCTGCCCTGCGCCTCGACCCATGCCTCCGGCACACTCCCCTCGCGGATGCGTTGCGGATGATCCCCCACGTCCACGCGAGCCACTTCCTGGCCGGTCTGGTAGTTGAACACGGACATCTGGTCGGTGCCGCTCCAGGATACATAGCAGTGATTGCCATCGGCGCTGGTAGTCACCCAGTAGGGCTTTTCGCCGATACCGGTTTTCAGCTGATGGGAGAAGTCCTCACGATTTACAAGCGCTACGTAGTCGCTCATGGTGCCGGCCACGCAGAGGGTGCTGTCGTCGGCACTCAGGGCGATGCCGTGATGGGCGGAGTCATTCACGTAGAACTCCCGGGGCAACCCGTTGGTCAGGTCCGGCAACTCGGCCAGTCGCAGCACTTTCTCTTCCTGCATGTCGTACTCGATAAAGCCGTGCAGGAAGGACAGCTGGAAGTAGAAATAGCGCTCATCGGCAGTATGTGCCATGGGCCGCACCGCCGTGCTGAGATTTCCGTAACCGGCCTCTGCCAGGTCATTTTCCAGATCCAGCTGCTTGATGATTTCCAGACTATTGGCGTCCACCACCTGGAACACCCGCTCACCCTTGGTGGCATCCAGCAGGTTCTGCCCCAGCAGCCCGTCGGTCAGATCACCCACCAGCTCATTGTCCAGCGGCGTGTACACGGTGCCGATGCTGGCATGGTAAATACGCTCGCCATCCTCGGAATAGATGTTTTCGTGGGGAGAATCCCCGGACGGGAAACGGCCCTGCTCCTCGCCGGTTTCCACATCCAGAATGTGCACCACATTCCCGGTGGAGGCGGATACCGCCACCTGGGTGCCATCCGGTGACAGGGCCATATGGTCAGACCGGTAACCATCCACCTCAAAGCGCCAGGCGATCTCGCCACTGACCACATCAATGGCCACCACATCCGCGTAGCTGGGCCGGGAAACGATCAGCAGGCGCCCATCCGGGGAGCTGTACATGTCGTCCACATACTGGTGGTTGCCCTCACCGATCAATACCCGGATACCCTGAAAAAACAGCAGATCGAGGGGGTTCAGGGCAATCGCTTTTTCCCGTTCCTTCTGGTCCGGAATCCCGCTGATACGACCCAGACGCTGGTAGCTGGAGGCATCGATCACATCGATCACCCCTTCCCAGTTATTGCCCACGAAGATCACCGAACGTGGGCCGTCGTCAGTCTCTTCCGGTACCTCCTCGGCGATGTCATCGGGGGCGTCTTGCTGCTGGGGCGCGTCCCGCTGGGCTTCGTCGGTCGCCGTGGCAGGCGCGGCGGAGTCACTGCCCCCGCCGCCACAGCCGGCCAGCAACGACGCGGTCAGCAGGGTCAGAATCCCCAGATCCTTAAAGGAAAAACGGTATTGCCCGATAGTCATGGCAAGCTCCTCGATCAGCCTGTTGTTGTAAGAATGTTGCTGCTCTCAGGCTAATTGAGACTACCGTGCAAATTAAATGCCTTTTCCTTGTCGTTATGTAACCGCCAATCCCCTGCAACAGGCACAAAAAAACCGCCGCAGCCTGCCGGCTGTGGCGGTTTTCTTGGGGTCAGCTCCGGGACGGGAAACGCCCGGAAGCCTTAACGCAACTTGCGGCCGTTCTTGGCGGCGATACGCAAGCGCAGGGCATTCAGCTTGATGAAGCCTTCCGCATCCTTCTGGTCGTACGCGCCGGCATCGTCTTCGAACGTGGCAATAGACGCGTCGAACAGGCTGTCGTTGTCTGAACGACGACCCACCACAGTGGCATTGCCCTTGTACAGTTTCATGCGCACTTCGCCATTCACGTGTTCCTGGGTGGCGTCGATCAGCTTCTGCAGGGCCAGACGCTCCGGGCTCCACCAGTAACCGTTGTAGAGCAGCTCCGCATACTTGGGCATCACGGAGTCCTTCAGGTGCGCGGACTCGCGATCCAGAGTCAGGGACTCGATGGCACGGTGAGCCGGCATCATGATGGTGCCGCCCGGGGTTTCGTAACAGCCACGGGACTTCATGCCCACATAGCGGTTCTCGACGATATCCAGACGACCGATGCCGTTGTCGCCACCCAGCTTGTTGAGCTTGGCCAGCACCTCGGCAGGGCTCAGACGCTCGCCGTCGATGGCAACGATGTCACCCTTCTCGTAGGTCAGAGTGATGTAGGTAGGCTGGTCCGGCGCCGCTTCCGGGCTCACGCTCCAGCGCCACATGTCTTCTTCCGCTTCCCACCAGGGATCTTCCAGGTTGCCGCCCTCGTAGGAGATGTGCAGCAGGTTGGCGTCCATGGAGTATGGGGATTTCTTTTTCTTGCTGGAAAAATCCACCGGGATATTGCGCTCTTCACAGTACGCCATCAGCTTCTCGCGGGAGTTCAGATCCCACTCCCGCCAGGGCGCAATCACCTGGATGCCCGGGGCCAGGGCATAGGCGCCCAGCTCGAAACGCACCTGATCATTGCCCTTGCCGGTGGCGCCATGGGAAATGGCATCCGCACCGGTTTCTTCGGCAATTTCCACCAGCCGCTTGGCAATCAGCGGGCGAGCGATGGAGGTACCCAGCAGATACTCACCTTCATAGATGGTATTGGCGCGGAACATGGGGAATACATAATCGCGTACAAATTCTTCGCGCAGGTCTTCAATGTAGATTTCCTTCACGCCCATGGCTTCAGCCTTGGCGCGGGCCGGCTCCACTTCTTCGCCCTGACCGATATCGGCGGTAAAGGTCACCACCTCGCAGTCATAGGTATCCTGCAGCCATTTGACGATAACCGAGGTATCCAGGCCGCCGGAATAGGCCAGTACCACCTTGTTGATCTTGGACATTGAAAGACTCCGCATGTGAGAGGCCCCGCTATCAGGCGCCCCCCGGTGAATCGAGGCCGCGTATTGTACCCGCCCTGCCCGGCTGGCGTCATCTCTGATCCACTTTCGCGCCTGTTGCCCCTGCGGGCTTTCCGGTAGCATAGCCCCCTCTCGCGGCCGTCGCCGACGGCAAAGCGGGGTTTGTGTGTCTGATGGAGTGATCATGAATGATCAGCACCCCAGCCTGGCGCTGCGGTTTCGGGGCTTTTTGCCGGTAGTGATTGATGTGGAAACCGGGGGCTTCAATGCCCAGACCGACGCGCTGCTGGAAATTGCCGCCGTCCTCATTGATATGGATGCCCAGGGCTATCTGCGCCCATCCACTCGCATCCAGTTTCATGTGGACCCCTTCCCGGGGGCCAATATCGAACAGGCGGCACTGGATTTCACCGGCATTGACCCGGACAACCCGTTGCGGGGTGCCGTGCCCGAGGAAACGGCCCTGAAAGGCGTGTTCGAACCGGTGCGCAAGGCAATCAAACAGCATGGCTGCACCCGCGCGGTGCTAGTGGGGCATAACAGCTTTTTTGATCAGGGCTTTCTGAACTCGGCATCCGAACGTGCCGATATCAAACGCAACCCCTTCCACCCGTTCTCCAGCTTCGATACCGCCGCCCTGGCCGGACTGGTATATGGCCAGACCGTACTGGCCAAGGCCTGCGAAGCCGCCGGCATCCGCTTCAGTCAACGCGAGGCCCACTCGGCGCTCTACGATGCCACACGAACCGCGGAGCTGTTCTGCTCCATGGTCAACCGCTTCAAGGACCTGGGCGGCTGGCCGCCCCCGCCGCCGAAGGATATGCCGCCAACGCTGGCGAAGCAGCTGGATTGAACTGGGGTTTTTAACAGAGGGCACTGAGGACACCGAGACAAGACTGGACCTCAGAATCCCGGAACACCGCCTCTGATTGCGTAGGGTGCACTGAGCCTAAGGCGAACTGCACCATCAAATGCCGGATCGGTGCAGTTCGCCTTAGGCTCAGTGCACCCTACATTTGAATACCGCAGAAGTTTGCAGCCAAAAAAAAGGGCGGCCATTGGGCCGCCCTTTTTTGTGCTGCTTTTTTATTACAGCTTGTCTGCGTTACCAGACAGGTACTCGGCCACGCCGTCCGGGGAGGCGTTCATGCCGGAATCGCCTTTCTGCCAGCCCGCCGGGCACACTTCGCCGTGCTCTTCGTGGAACTGCAGGGCGTCAACCAGACGAATCAGCTCGTCCATGTTACGGCCCAGCGGCAGATCGTTAACGATCTGGCTGCGTACCACGCCGTTCTGGTCGATCAGGAACACGCCACGGAATGCCATGCCACCTTCGGATTCCACGTCGTAGGACTGGGCAATACCGTGGTTCATGTCAGCGGCCAGGGTGTATTTCACCGGACCGATACCGCCTTCGTTCACCGGGGTGTTACGCCAGGCGTTGTGGGTGAAGTGGCTGTCGATGGACACACCGATCACTTCCACGTTGCGCTCTTTGAACGCGTCCATGCGGTGATCCAGAGCGATCAGCTCGGAGGGGCAGACAAAGGTGAAGTCCAGCGGGTAGAAGAACACCAGACCATACTTGCCCTTGATGGCTTCGGACAGGGTGAATTCGTCAACGATGCTGCCATCGCCCAGTACTGCGGGAACCGTAAAATCAGGTGCAGGTTTACCTACCAGAACGCCCATTGCTTCTCTCCATTATGCATTATGACTAGATTGAATCTCCGGCAAGCCATACTCACCGGAACCAACATTGAATCTGAGCAGCGATAATACAACGGCTGCCGCCGCGCTGCATGGCACTATCATGGGGATTATGGCCACGCTTTCAATGCCCGAGCCATTTTTGCAGCCGGAATCGGCGATAACTGATCGAATTATCGCCGGGTACGCGCCCAGATCACGGTGCCGGTTACCGCCAGAATGCTCAGTAACAATGCCGCTAGATCCATGATCAGTTGACCAGTCAGGCCCAGAATGCGGCCAGCATGCAAATCCAGTAGCAACCGTTGCCAATTCAGGGAAGGAGGAACACTCTGGCTGCGAATCCGCTCCGCCAGGACTGCCGGTACCGACTCCAGGCTGGCAGGCTGCCATTCGCTATCCGGCTCCAATGGCTGTCCTGTCAGGTGATCCACATCAAAACGGATCACCCCGTCGGCAGTCTCCAGGCCCAATCCGCTACCGATGATGTTGCCCAGCGCACTAAAGGCCGGCACACCGTAAGCCGCACCGACCCGCTCCACTTCCTGTCCAGCACCATTGAGCAACAACAGTTCATCACCACAGCCCACCACGATCATGCCATTCTCTCTGGCCGCGCCCTGATAGGGTGACTGGCAGTAAAAGGCGTCCTTATCGTCAATGAACAATCGCTCGTTAGCCTGGATATACCAGTGGTCGGCCACCTTAACGCCTTGCACATTCACCGGCACCGGCGCTCCGTACCAACGCGCCAGCCAGGGTGGCAGCGGCGAGCTGGACCAACCTAGGGCATCAATGTGATTGAGCAACACACCTGTCACAGACAGAATCAACACCGGCACGGCCACAAGCAGGCCCAGCCAGCGATGCCAGCGGCGCCACTGTCGGGTAGGTTTGCGAAGGCCCATGGGGTCCCCTGAAAAAACAAATGATGTTAGTCAGGCAGTTGCTGATCCAGCCAGAGCGCCAGTTTTGCCGCCCGCTGCAGCGCATTGACTGACAGCGTAGCCCCGGTGATATTGTCGATGGGTCGATCCAGCCTGCCGTTTTCCAGCTGTGCCTGATCGAATTGACGGGTAAAGAAGGGATGACGCACTTCCCAGCCCCTGGATTCCCGGTAGACCAGCACACGCAGTCCAGCGATTTTACCGGCTTCTACGCTAATACCAAGGGTAATGGGATGATCCCGGCCAATCACGTTCAGCACCCAGGCGGATTTTCCGTCCTGGCGCCAGTAACGCTGCCTAAAGCCGGGGTCTTCACCGGACAATTCCCGGGCCTGTGCCCGCTGGCCATCATCCAGCCACAACATGGCGGGCGATGGCACCATCTCGAACTGTTCGGCCATAAAATCCGGAACGGACAGATACACATCTTCCGCAGAGGTATAACCAGACAAACACAGCAGCAGGACGAGCCAAGCCCGTCCTGCTGCGCGTTTCAAGCTCAATAAACGCAAGGTTTAGAAGCTCCAGCCGATGCCCAGGTTGATGCTGTCATCAGCCTTGTCATCTTCGCCGCTGTCTTTGTAGTTAACGTTCTGTACATCAGCTTTAACCACAACTTGCGGAACGATCCAGTAGTTCACACCGAAGGTAGTGATCATTTGCTCGGCGCTTTCATTGCCGCCTTCGGCTGCCAGGTTGATGTTTTCGTAACGGCTGAACACACCGACATTATCGTTGAAGCGGTAGGACAGCTCGTACAGCTCGGCTTCCTGGCGATCTTTGTTGGTACCTTCGAAACCGTTGAAGTCCCAACGAGCTTTCTGAACTGTAGCGGTAACCCCGGCAATGGAGTAACGGGCATGAGCTTCCACCAGGCGACCACTTACATCATCAGTGCCAATGATGTCCTGGTTCACATCCTGCTGATACTGAATGGAAGAGGCCAGATCCAGGCCGGGAATGCCCACATAGCGGATACGGCCAGTGGCTGCGCCTTTGTTGGCGTCTGCTTCGGCGACTTTCTGGCGACCGCTGCGAATACGGGTACCACCATCAAAATTCAAACCAGAGTGCAGCGCTACATCATAGGTAAGGCCTGCACCCAGATCCTGGCTGAACATGGCACCGGCTTCCCACCAGGTAGCGGGAATCACTTCTTTTTCGAGGGTGTTTCGTTCAACGCCGTAGAAGGTATCCGGCTCGTGGGTCTCGTTGATGATGCCCACCGGGATAAGGAACTGCCCCATTTTCAGCTTGGTATTGGCAGTGGTATCGACTTCGATATAGGCCTGTTCAAGCTCCACTTCACCGGGTTTGCCATCACCGGACAGGCTGTGCTCCAGTTCAACTTCAGAGAAGAAGCGCACCTTGTCGGTGAAGTCATAGCCAACGAACAGCACAAAGCGGTGAGCATCGATCTGGTCATTTTCCTGCTTGCCACCGAACTCGGGGTCCCGATTGTAGTGGTTGTAATGGATCTCACCGTAACCACCCAGGCTCACTTTACCGAACGGATTGGAGGATGCCCCCTGGTCTTCTTTCAGGCTTTCGACTTCCTGGGCCAGTATATCGATCTGTTTCTGCAGATCTTCAACAGACTGAGCTGCTTGGGCAGCAAAAGGAGATGCCGCGATGGCGGCTGCAATGACAGTGCGCTTGAACATATTTCCACCTTCCCAAAATGTAAGCGATGTAAAGAATGGCGGAAATGTAAACGAAAACGAAACAGGATTGAAACTAATTCTTAATTAGCTTTCTGTAACAACACATAAAAAACCCGGTTCACCCGGGCTTTTTATGCATGAACAAGATTCGGAAGAAAAATAAAAAATCCGTCTGAATCTGATTTAAATCAAGACTGGGACTCATCCGCATCGACTGCGGCCCCTTCCACCAGCTCTTTGAGCTGCCCGGAACGGTACATATCCATAATGATGTCACAGCCGCCAACCAGCTCACCGCCTACCCACAACTGCGGGTAAGTGGGCCAGTTCGCATACTCCTTCAGGCTCTGACGAATTTCCGGAGCCTCCAGGATGTTCACGTAGGCAAACGGTTTGCCAACGGCGGTCATGGCTTCCACTACCTGGGCGGAAAAACCGCACTGGGGGAATTGCGGGGTGCCCTTCATGTAGAGGATCACCGGGTTCTTTTCGATCTGGTCTTTAATGACCTGGATAACATCCATACTGACTACCTGGCGGTTTGGGGTGTATTAGCTGTGGTTGGCCACCATTCTACCACTGTTGGCCCTGCCCCTCCCAGATGGGGCCGTGGCATTCCCCCTTCAAGGGGCTCCACCAACAGAAAAGGGGGCCGAAGCCCCCTTTTCCTCTTGCTGTAGACGATTGCCTCAGAAGCGCACTTTCATGCCCAGGTAGCCGGTACGCGGCTTGTTGGGACGTGCACCAGCGGGATCACGGGAGACGATTTCCTGATCGTCAAACACGTTATCCACCTTGGCATACACTTCCATATCGCTGTTCACGTGGTAGGTGGCCACTACATCCGCAATCACGTAATCGCTGGTGCGTTTGAAAGTGGTTACCTGACCAGGGCGATCACAGCTATTGTCGATGCACATACCCTCGGTGTGGCTGACAGACATCAGCGCCGACCAAGCCGCCGGCTTTTCCAAACCAAAGGTCAGGCTGGCCAGATGCTCCGGCAGGTAAGGCAGTACATCGCCATCCAGCACAGACAGATCATCCGCATCCTCTGTGATCTCGCCATCCGTGTAGGTGTAGGTCAGACGCACCGGAGCACGCAGACCACTATCGCTCTCCCAAACTACGCTGTTGAGGCCCACTTCCAGCCCCTGCACTTTGGATTCACCAAAGCTCTGGGTACCGGAGTCATTACCATTCGGGCATGGATTAGCGATGGAGCAGTTCTGGATGGTGTTTTCATAATCGCTGTAGAAGGCGATCACATCCGCACTGAAGTTCTCGTTCCAATAGCGGAAACCGGTTTCGTAGTTAACGCTCTTTTCAGCATCGGTGCCTTTCTTGGAAGAAGCACCCGCCGGAGCAAAGCCCTGATGCACACCGGCCAGAACAGACCAGTTGTCGTTAAGCAGCCAAGTGGCGCCCAGGCCGGCCATCAGTTCTTCGTTACGGTTTTCAGTACGGGCACTGACGGTGTTGCGAGCCGGATCACCCCAGCGCTTGCTCTTGCTTTCCACGTTCTCATAACGCAGGGAGCCGGTGACTATAAAATCACCGATGTAGGCATGATCGATGATCCAGGCGGACATGGCATCGGCGTTTTCCAGACGGTTATCACCGCCGGTGGGCAGAGTGGACGTCTGGTACACCAGGCTGCCATTGCGCTGGTCAAAGGTGTCGGTGGGCTGATAGCGATCCACCTCATCCTGATGGTAACGAGCACCGACAATCAGGTCGTTGTCCACGGAACCGGTCTGGAAACGGTGGTTCAATTCAGTCTGCACGCCTTCGGAGACGTATTCACGATTATTGTTCTTGAATACCAGATCATCCGCATCGGCACCGCGCAACTGAGCCTGCTTGACACCACCATTCGCGTTGGCATCGGCGACAAAACCACCAATACTCTGACCCTCGACGCTGGCCAGCTTGTACCAGTTACGGTTGAATTCGTTGCGGTACACCACGGAGTTCAACTGGGTATTCTCGTCAAATACCAGAGTATGACGCAGGGAAACCGCATCCCGGTCGTTGTCCATCTGATCGATGTCGCTCATGCCATAACGACGGTTGGCATCACGCTCAAAATCACGGTCGGTCAGACCCAGATAGGTTTCGTCGGACACTTCACTGGAATGCTCCAGTTTCAGCTCAAACGCCTGCTGAATATCTGCCGTTTCCGGGGCCTGCCAGCGCAGCTTGGCGACATAGTCCCGCTTGTCGAAGCCGCTGTCGCGGTTGGAACGGTCAATATCCTTGAAACCCATGGTGCGCTGCTGATGGGCTTCCAACATGAAGCCGAACTGGCCTTCAGTGGCGCCATAGTAGGCATGGGCCCGCTGGGCACCGTCTTCACCGCCTTCCACATTGACCATGCCGGAGGCACGGGCAGGAATCGGGGTGGACAGGAAGTTAATGGCACCGCCCACGGTGAAGGGCCCATAGCGAAGGGTGTCCGGGCCTTTCAGTACTTCAATACCGTAGAAGCGACCGGCGCTGGGGAAGTAATAGGCAGCCGGGGCAGCATAAGGAGCCGGGGCGATCAGTACCCCGTCTTCCATCAGGGAAACCTTGCTGGAACGATCACGACCGGAACCACGGATACCAATATTCGGGCGCAGGCCATAACCTTCCTCTTCCTGGAAGTAAACGCCGGGCACATCACGCAGCATGCGATGCACATCGGTGTTTTCTTTTTCTTCCAGGTCTTCGTTGGAGAGCACGTGGGCAGAGCCACTAACGCTAAAGGTGTTCTGACGATCCCCGAGGATCTGTACCGGTTTCAGCTCATTGGCCTGATCGGCAAAAGCCGGAGCAGCCCCGGCGGCCACGGCAGACGCGATGGCACAGCAAAGCAAGCGACGCTGTAAATGCATGTTTGTTCCTTCCCGACGCAAATGACAAAAATGTAAAAATCGTAAGCGCAGAGAAGATACAGTGAAAACGAATCGACATCAATTCACTATCATTCTCATTTACATTTACATTCCGTATCGCAATACCCACCCCCACCGGGTGAAGCCACGACCAAACGATCACCGGCGCGAGCGGAAAAGCTGGTTTTCGGCGACAATAACTCCCCGTTA
>Ga0208181_1000363_pt1 | contig 25114 bp, 40 predicted proteins | sample MalvirDeepMed_s6_FD_184244 | JGI IMG/M metagenome (GOLD analysis project Ga0208181, IMG submission 184244) | Marine viral communities from the Global Malaspina Expedition - Malaspina viral metaG DeepMed_s6 (SPAdes) (version 2) | ecosystem: Environmental > Aquatic > Marine > Oceanic | place... | reverse complement strand
TTTGAACCCCTGCGACAAACCAACACATTATGCAAAAGAAGACAGCGACTTCAGAGATAATATAGATAAACTTAAACGAGCAGAAAGATTTGACTTAGTTGCAGAGGCAATGAAACCGATTGCCGCTGTTGACCTTCGTATGGTTGACATATGCCACTTTGTTATTATGAGCGTAGACACGGATGTACATATGTGCGGCTCGTACCATGAATCTTTCGTAGCAACAAACCAAAAGAAGCCCGTGTTAGCCATGTGCGTACAGGGCAAAGAGAACGCGCCGAACTGGATGTTCGGGGTAATGCCACACGACCATATATTTGGTAGCTGGAGCGAGCTACTAGAGTATCTGGAACACATTAACGAAGACGAAGATGTAGACCACCTCAACAGGTGGCGGTTTTTCGATTGGGAGAAAGTTTATGGATAGTTATTTTTATTGCTCATACTGTTGTTCAGAAATACCATCTGAGGACTGTGTGCTTGCAGACATATTAGAGAAGCCAGCAGGACGAACGTATGTCTTTGAATGTTCTTGCTGTGGTGGTATGGAATCCAGTGAACTTATAGAAGAATATAAAGAAACCACGACTAAATAATATAACTTAGGGGGTGACACAGGCATCGACTGATGGTGAAAGTATTAGTTGCATTGACTGGTTGATCGGATGGCCAGTATAAAAGCCGATTACAATTTTAATTGCTGAACCTAGTTTCGCAATCGCAGCCTAGCTGCTGAGGCTTACCATGCCTTATCACCCAAATGGTAACGGGCTAAGTCGCGCTTAGATAGAGGCTTCACGACTTGAAGTAATAGTGAGATGATGGTACTCCATCTGACTCCGATAATCGGATAACCTTGTTCGCTGTGTGAATACAACGTACTAACAATGTAGATACTGCTATGGAAACTAGACAGGACGCGGGTTCGATTCCCGCCGCCTCCACTTTAACACATTTTGGGTTTTATATATAGATGCACAGCAAGGACTATATAATAATTGAGCCAAATTCTGGCCTGATGTGCAATAATATATTCTCTGCCTGCTTCCAGTCTCTACTGGGAATTAGGTTTAATAAAAGTTTATCGTTTGCAAAATACTCTACAGATGAAATGGGTAGTCCTCCAGTTTTCAAGAACCAGTACGGTGAAGACCAGCCCGCAATACAAGGAACTTTTCCTTATTTCTTTGATTTTAATAAGCTAGACACTATAGATAGCCCACAGGAATATCCCGAACAGGCCGACAGTAAAACGCATATCCTTATTAGGTCATCAAATCTAGCAGACATTCTTGCCATCGACCCTGCTGATTCACACAGTCTAGACTTTAGAATTCATCCCCGTGAGTTTTTTCAAGAGCCGATAGCTGCCAAATATATTAGAGCCAATCTAGATAAAATATTTCACAAAAAACTCCTTGAAGATAGCGAGGAGGGTATCTTTATACATTACAGACTTGGTGATATTGCTAAAAGCGGCATGGAGGTTTGTATCGAGCATTTTGAAAAGGCTATTCTTAGCATCCCAAGCTACAAGAACTTGCCAAAATATATATCTTCAGATTCTCCTAACGATCCTCGCGTATGGAAGATTCGTAAAAAATACGGATTTGCCATACATGAATCTTCGCCCCAAGAAACAATTAAATTTGGATCGAGGTTTACGAATAAGCTATTAAGCTATGGAACCTTTAGTTGGTTTATTGGCGTTCTCGGAAGTCAAAACAATATAATTCTTCCCAACAGTAATGACTATATTAGGTGGCACGGCGATATATTTGTTTTTAATGACTGGAAACAGTATTATATGATTAAATCGGATTAGTTATTATGTCAAACCCTAGTTACTATACTATATCCCTAATCGACTTTTTGTCACACCAAACCTTTGCCGAGCATGGTATATGGCTGTGGCCAGCTATTTTGTGTCACACCAAACCTTTGCCGATCATGGTATACGACGACAGCCAGCCATTTTGTGTGAATTTTTAATATCACACCTATAATAATGTAGAGACATTCTTCAGAGAAACATACGCATGATTAATATAACTGCACCAATAAATAATTTAGGCTACGGAGTAGCAAGTTATAATATAATTAAACACCTAGTGTCTTCTGGGGAAAATGTTCAGCTAATACCGATAGGAACACCCGAACCTTTAGATGGTAGTGAATTTCTTCAGTCTATAATGTATAGACCAAATTTAGAAGATAGCCCTTCCGTAAAAATATGGCATCAGAATGATATACATCACCACACAGGCAAAGGCACGCATATAGGATTTCCAATATTCGAGCTGGATACATTCAGCGACAATGAGCTGTGGAGCATGTCTCACAACGACAGGCTGTTTGTTTGTTCGGAATGGGCAAAGGGAATTGTGTTAGATCATTTAGATATTGATGTGCGGGTGATTCCTCTAGGTGTAGATTCTGATATGTTTGTGCCGGTTTCTTCCGCCCGCCAGCAAACTATATTTTTTAATTGCGGAAAATGGGAAATAAGAAAAGGTCACGATATTCTTGTTGAGTGCTTTAATGCGGCCTTCGAGTTTAATGATGATGTCGAACTATGGATGATGTGCGACAATCCCTTTTACTCTCCTCAGCAGCAGCAACAATGGATAAGCCTATATAAAGATTCTAAGCTTGGCGGTAAAATAAGAATAATCCCTCGCCAAAAAAATCATGTAGACGTATACAACATAATGAAACAAGCCGACTGTGGTGTTTTTCCCAGTAGGGCAGAGGGGTGGAACCTAGAGCTTTTAGAAATGATGAGCTGTGGAAAACATGTTATCTCTACTAACTATTCTGCCCACACAGAATTCTGTAACGACGCGAACTGCAATCTTGTAGACATAACAGATCTAGAGTCAGCAGAGGATGGGGTATGGTTTCATGGCAATGGAAGATGGGCATCTATTGGAAACCAACAAAAAGACCAGATAATCGAACATATGAGGAAAATCCACAAAAATAAACAAGAGGGCGACTTACCTCAGAATATAGAGGGTATTAAGACAGCAAAGCAATTTTCTTGGCAAAACTCTGCCAAAAAGTTTAAAGATAACGTATTTTAGACTTGCTTTTATTGTGTATGGATGATAGAATAATAGCGAGTCAGTCAATATTTTTATAGGAGATTTTAAAATGGTCGATAAACTCAAGACTTTAGTTAAGTCGAGACGATTCTGGGCGGCAATTGGTACAATTGTTGTTGTAGTTCTTAACGATGTGTTAGGGATTCCAGAAGATACCGCAAATACCGTTGTTGCAATGGGTGTAGCATGGATTGTTGGTGACTCTCTTCGCGCAACGGAATAGTGCATTTAAGAGGTTGGATTACAACGAATCCGGCGCACGATGCGTCGGGTTCTTTTTTATACAGAAGGAGTAGTTATGAATATTGATTTTATTGCGGCCGCAGAGTCACATTACAAAGCCAAGATGGACGAGTCAGCGCTAACCATGAGGGTCTATATGAATTCTTCCGTTGGCGTAGGAGACCATCCTAACGTTTTTGAAGAGTTCAGAAACTCGCTGGAAGCTTTTAAAGATGCCCGTGAAAATTTTCAAATAGTACAAGAACTCAAGAGCCAGTACTTAAAATCACAAGAGGGTGCTGAAGCAGAAGAAAAAGAAGCAGATGAAGATTAAGCTGACTCTACTGCCGGTAGCATTTAACAATAAGTTCAACTCTTTTGACAAGAAGAGAAATACATTGCTAACAGATGGAGATAAACCCATCTCAAGACATATGTATTCAGAGTCTGTGGATGAGTGTCTTAAAAAATTATGTGCAGAGTATCTACATCACTCTTATGGCTGGCTAGATATAACCTTAGCTGATTTTAGAAGAGTTTCTGATGGTGAGTGCGAGGTGGTATATTTTACACAGTTTCCATACGTAGATGGATTTCACAGAGCTGGAACCCCTGAAAGTCTAGCTTCAGAAGAAACCCTTGAAAAATTAGGAGAATATTATATTGGAATACTATCAACATACACAACCAGAAGATTCGCCCCATGAGTCATGCTATTTTCACTGCTACGTTGACAGAGAGACAGGTAGCGTCTTATTTAAGTGTGGATGGGGAGACTCTAGTTCAGATTTAGAGAATTTTGCCTTTATGATGTCTCAGATTAACTCGGGTGAATATGAGGATAGCATACTAGAAAAGTTACGTGACCAAGCAGAAAACATAGGCGATGAAGACTTGGCGATTTTCATGACACTATACAAGGCTCTTATGCAAAAACCAGAAAAGTCAGAATTAGTCATAAGACCAACAGATGTCAAGTTCAAATAGTGTGTATAATATGCTGTGCTAAGTACAAAACCATTAACGGGAGGCAGTTATGAGTGAGCCTAAGAGAATAGCTTGGCAGAGCTGGAATGCACTTACGGAAGAGTTTTATGAAGAAAATGATTCAGGGTTATCGGCTTTAGAAGATATACTATTAGCCAATTCCCACCCAGAAGAAATGGGTGAACACCCAGTGAAATTTTTTGATCCGGGCCCAAGTGTGATTTATACACCATATGGAGCATTTTCAGTAGATTCATGCCTAAAACCCTCCAATAGGTGGGATTGTTGGTTTGGATACACTAATTTTGACATAACATTCGCTGTGTTAGAGGAGCTAGAGGACATAGAGGGTGTAGAGTCAGTAAAAGTCATGGGAAGATATACATTTTTTATAGGAATAGGGAAACTTTTTGGTTCTACCGAGGTTAAACTAAATATAGAGAATATTTTAACCGATACTAAACATATCAGCAACATGGAGTCAGTAACACCTGACCTCAAAGAAGCCATAGACTCGGTGAAACTACAGGTGGACAACAAGCAGTTTTGGTCTATCTTTGTTTCATCTATGGGAGAAATTGATTATATCATGGCAGATTCGTTAACCGATTCGTATCTGAGTGATTTAAATAAGTTTGAAGATTTACGTCAAAAAATTGGTGGTATTATTATTAGGAGTTCTAATGAACAGAAGTATTGATGAAGCCGTTAAGTGTGTTGATTATAAAAAAATTATGGATAAAGTTTGCTCGAAATATAATAGGTTTGTCGATCCCGACGACCTATCATCTATGAGGCTTGTAACGCTGTGGGAATGTCTTAAAAAATTTGACCCAGAGAGAAAAGTCAAGTTCACCTCATATTTATATCAACAGTTAACCTTTGCTATAAAAAACCATTTGAAGAAGAAAAAACGGGAGTTCACAAATATACCATTTGATGTTTGTGGGCCAGAACAAGAAAACATAAACGTCGTACTTATGGATTTTCCCGAGGAGTACCGCACATTACTAGAGCAGAAACATATCTCTAGAATGACAATGAACGAGATAGGAGAAGAAAATGGCTACAGTAGGGAGACTGCTAGACGGCGTGTCAATAAAGCTGGAAGGCATTACAAAAGCTTAAATGAGAATAGAACTACTATGCGACGAGTCTAGGTATACTGAAATATTGGCGTGTATATTTGAAGCTAGCACGAATAATATTGATCAAATATGCACGCCTTCTGGACTCATACCCCGCATAGGAGAAGAATTTATACGCGATCATTGCGATTTCTCCGCTATAATTGATTTCCCTTACGGAATATCTGAGACAAAGATAAGGGTTCATGAGATTCTCTTATGTCAAAGTAGGGGTGTTAAAACTATAGATTTAGTTGTCAATAGATATGACACAGAAGACGGCAACCTTCATTCTATAAGAAAAGACTTCAAGATATGTTACGAAATTTGTAAGGGTAAGGGCATTAGAATACGCCCAGTAGTAGAGTACAGGCTTGCCGATAATGAGTTCTTACCGGAACTATGCCTTCTACTGCGAGAAAATGGGGCAGATGAAATTATACTAGGAACAGGGTCTGTAGTCGATGACCTTCTTGATAATATAATCTGCTCAAGGCTAATAGAAGAAAATCTAGATGTTAATATCATTAGCTGTTTCCCCGTTCTGTCTCAGGGGCATTATGATATGTTTAATACCTCAAAAATTCATGGAATAAGAATAAAGTCTTATAAAATATTAGATAATTTGTGTAATATAAGATAGGAACCGGACTCTTTGTGGATAATCATTGGATTATAAAATTTTAGATTTATTCATAGGAGTCATATATCATGGCAGTTCCAAGTTCAAATTCTCATTTGAAGAATACTACAGGCGGCGCCTTCTCGTCGCAGACACAGGGCGGAACCATTATCAATAATGATAATACTGGTGACGTTATTACAAAAGCTCTTCAGCTTAACGATGCTGTTGCAAACACAACCGACTCTAGCGTGCTACCAAACGTTGGCGCTAGCGGTATTTATAATGTCGCTAAAGCCTTATCTGGCGGTACTTTTGGCTATTCAGCTGAGGGCAAATACGTTATTGCTCGTTCCTCTGATACCCTTTCTGGTGTTTCTAACACAAAGCTATTGTTTATGGGCGCTGGCGACAAGCTACCTATCGCTCGATTCCGAGGCGATTTTGGAGCTAAGCTCTTAACAGCCTTTAGAAACAATCAGTTTAGCTGGAATCACACGCTAGATAGTGGCGCTAAGATTACCAACATGCGTGTCAACTGGCTTAATAGTGCTGGTACGGCTGCTGCTTCACCTACATCGCTTAACGGCACTTACATGTGGGATATTGCTGATGGCAATGCGACTGACAGGGCGGCTGATAGCGCAGCCAACCCAACTCGGGCAATTCCGGGTGAGTTAGTTATGAAGGTTGACTTCGTGACCCTTACCGTTTCAAGCGGTGGTGACTTCTTCGACTATGCACCAATTACTGGTATGTAATAATCACGGAAAGGGGGGAGTAACCCTCCCCTCTTTTTTTTCTTTTATTTTTATAACCAGTGGGAGACCTCTTATGGAATGGTCAGACATCAATGATATAGCGCAAATAGTGGGCCTCGTAGCGTTGCCCGTCATAGGCTGGGTTTTTCACACTGTGATAAAACACGGGAGTAAACTTATTATGCTGGAAGAAAAAGTTAATGATTCAATATCAAGAAGATTAGATTCTTTAGAAAATAAGGTTGACGGAATAGAGATAAAGATTGATAATAAGATAGATAAACTAGAAGATTCGCTTCATCAAACACAGCTATCGATGGCTGACAAAATATTGCAAGCGATTCATGGAAATAATCAAGGAGATTAAAATGACAGATAAAGAAGTTATTCGGGCGATGCTGGACAAGGTAATTCTGGGACATCAGTCTCAGAGTGAACTTATTGAGGTTTTTACTTCGATGGCAGCAGAGCTTGGGGTAGAAAAAAATGCCCCAGAGCCAGCACCAGCTCCAGAACCGGAACCGGAACCGGAACCAGAACCGGAGCCGGAAGCAACCTCAGAGGACGATGAAAACAAGAGCAGCTTTTTCGGGGCTTAATCTTGTGTAAGGCCTTTTTGGGCTTGCAAATATCAACAACGATACTTATAATAAAATGTTCGGGGATTACTAAAGTCTAGCTTTATTACAAAGCAGATTAGCAACATTCACTCCGACCCGCCGAAAGGCGCAGAGAACATCAAGAGCTACTTGCTCTGTTCTCTGTTTTTATAAGTGTCGTTTTTTTTATACCTTTAGATTCTTTAGCCACAGTGAGATCATGACGAATAATATTAAAATCAAGAAGAGGAACGGAAGACTTGAAGATGTTTGCATTGATAAAATTAATAAATGCGTTGAAAGAGCCTGCGGTTCGCTAGAAGAGGTTTCTGTCAGTGAAGTAGTTTTAGACGCCAGCCTACAGCTCTATAACAAAATACCAACCACAGAGATTAACCAAGCCCTTATCTTGTCGGCAAGATCTAAAATAGAGAAGGAGCCAAACTACGCATACGTAGCAGCCAGAATGCTGTTGAATAATCTCTACAAAGAAGTTTTTGGGAAAACTGTAGAGAGTGAAACATTCATAGACCAATACAAAAAATCGTTCGTTAAAAATATTAAAACGATGGTTAAAGAGGGGCGCCTCAGTGATACCCTTTTATTATATGATTTAGACGCTTTAGCAGAAAAACTAGAGCAACCCAGAGATGGATCTTTTAAGTATCTCGGCGTTCAAACGCTCTACGATAGATACTTTATCCACATCGACGGAAATAGAATGGAAACCCCTCAGGCTTTCTACATGAGGGTGGCGATGGGCTTATGCGTCGGAGAAGATGACAAAGAAAAAAGAGCAATAGAAATGTACGACATGATGTCGGAGTTTCGTTATTCCCCCTCTACGCCAACACTGTTCAATAGCGGAACAAACAGGTCTCAGTTATCTTCTTGCTACTTGAGTACTGTCGATGACTCCATTGATGGTATTTTTGGAACAATACATAATCAGGCTAGGTTATCAAAGTATGCTGGAGGTCTTGGGGTGGACTGGTCTTCTATTCGAGCTACGGGAGGTTATATCAAAGGGACAAACGGCAATTCTTCTGGCCTTGTTCCGTGGCTCAAGATATTTAACGACACTCTCGTTGCCGTTAATCAGGGGGGTAAACGAAAAGGCGCTGGCTGCTCATATCTAGAGCCGTGGCATCTAGACATTGACGACTTCTTAGAGCTGAGAAAAAACACTGGCGACGATAGACGCAGATGTCACGACATGAACACAGCCCTATGGGTATGTGATGAATTTATGGTTGCAGTTTCTAAAAAAAGAGACTGGTATCTGTTTGACCCTGCGGAGTGCCCAGAACTACATGAGACTTATGGTAAAGAGTTTACTAAAGTCTATAAGAAATATATAAAGATGGCTAACGATGGAGATATTAAAAACTTTAGGGTTGTAGATGCTAAAGAGCTCTGGAAAAAGATTCTCACGGCTCTATATGAGACTGGACACCCTTGGATCACTTTTAAAGATTCTTCAAATATCAGATACAGTAATAAACACAAAGGCGTTGTTCACAGTAGCAACTTGTGTACAGAAATTTTCCTACACACCAAGCCTACAGAATATTATGAGGGAAATGTTGTTGATGTTGGTGAGACCGCTGTGTGTAATTTAGCAAGCGTTAATCTCGCTAGCCACCTGAAGGTAAGGACTATTGACTGGAAGAAACTCCAACAAACAGTAGAGACGGCAGTCAGAGGCCTTGATAATGTTATAAACCTAAATTTCTACCCGACAAAAGAAGCTGAAAAATCAAACCTTTCGCATAGACCCGTAGGTTTAGGGATAATGGGAACCCATGATATTCTGCATAAGCTAGGAATACCCTATAATTCAAAGGATGCCGTGCTTATATGCGGTAAAATACAGGAGTTTATCTCGTTTCATGCCATCAAAACCTCTGCTTTACTAGCCAAAGAAAAGGGTGCATACCCCTCTTTTGAGGGTTCCGAATGGGATAACGGCAATTTCCCTATAGATACATATTGCGACCTAATGAACCAGAGAGAGAAGCATAGCCCAGAAAATGTGTATAAAAAAGAGGACTTTGAAACGATTGAAGAGTGGGACGAGGTTAGACTTTTAGTCGCTGAGCATGGGATGAGAAACAGTAATGTGATGGCAATTGCTCCTACGGCAACCATCTCTTATATACAAGGATGTTCTCAATCAATAGAGCCAGATTATTCTGTTCTCTATGTGTACTCCACCCTTAGCGGTGAGTTCACTATGGTTAATGAGCACTTTGTTGCAATGGCCAAGAAAAAAGGGATTTGGTGTCAGGAACTAATAGACGCCCTTAAGACAGCGGATGGGGACGTAATGCTGTTAGATATAGATGAAGATATTCAAAGGGAGTTCAAAACCGCTTTTGATATTAATTACGACATCTTAATCGAAGCCGCCGCAGAAAGACAAAAGTGGATAGATATGGGTCAATCTCTCAATCTCTATAACAAGTTCGAGAGTTTGAAATATTTGAATGATCTATATTTCAAGGCTTGGGAAAGTGGGCTAAAGTCTACATACTATTTAAGAGGAAAGTCAGCGACTAGGGTTGAAAAATCAACTATAGAAAGCACCACTGAACAAACCGACTCGACGGAGGGAGTCACCCCAGAGGAGGATGTTGTTTTAGAGGAGGACTTAAGTCAGGTCAAGGCCTGTTTAATTACAGATCCAGACTGTGAAAGCTGTCAATGATATTTCAAGAATTCAGGCAGTCACCCACTTCACCGTTAAAATATATAGTTGAACTAACGCCTGAGGAGTTAGAAAAGGTGAAAGACCTAGTATTTCAAATAATTGAAAGAATAAAAGAAGATGAAAAAAACTAAGGAAATCATATCAGACAAGGTTGCTGTTGTTAATCAGATTTTACCCCATGTTAATAAATGGGCTTGGGACTTGTTTATAGATGGAGCGGCAAACAATTGGATGCCCACAGAGGTTTCAATGGCTAAGGATATAGAGCAATGGAAGTCTAAACTACTATCCGAAGACGAGAAGCTAGTCGTCAAAAGATGTCTTGGTTTTTTTGCCGGAAGCGAATCTCTTGTTGCGAACAACCTATTACTTTCTGTGTTTAAGTTTGTTACAGACCCAGAGTGCCGCCAGTATATCTTAAGGCAGGCCTACGAAGAAAGCCTACACAACCTGACGGTGGTTTATATTTGTGATTCTTTGAACCTCGACATCAATGAAGTGTATGAGGCGTATAATTCAATCCCTAGTATTAAAGCTAAGGATGAATTCCTAATGAACATCACCACTGACATTAATAGACCCGAATTTAATATTAATACGATAGAAGGCAAAAGAGAATTTTTGCGTAATATGATTACATACTATGTTATATGCGAGGGTATTTTCTTTTTCTCTGGATTCGCTATGCTTCTCTCTTTTAATAGGCAAAATAAACTTCCCGGAGTTGGTGAACAGATACAGTATACACTTAGGGATGAGAGTCTTCATATTGAATTTGGAACTAAGCTTATCAACAGAATCAGAGAAGACAACCCAAAGGTCTGGACAAAAGCCTTTGAGAAGGAAACCATCGAACAAATAGAAATGGCTATAGAGCTTGAACTGGATTACGCTAGAGATGTTTTACCAAACGGTATTTTGGGATTAAACTCAGACATGTTTATTGATTATGTTCAATATATAGCAAATAGAAGGCTCGGGAATTTAAATATCCCTTCTCCCTTTGAAGATACACAAAATCCATTTCCTTGGATGAGCGAGATAATTGATTTAGAAAAGTGCAAAAATTTCTTTGAAACCAGAGTGACAGAGTATTCGGTAGGAAACTTAGTAGACGACTTTTAAAATTTAAGGCCACACTATGCCAGACAATAACAGAATATTTTATGCGTGTCAAGCTGTTTACGTTGACGGTACCTACCTTCAAAACGTTCAGGCGGTGGGCATCGACTACTCTGCCGACGCCACAGGCATATCTGACACAGGAAGAACCCAGCAACAAAGAAGCCTATATTCTAAGCCAGAAATTACTATTTCGATACAGCGAGAAGTAAACACGGCTGCCCTCCCCTTCTATGCTCCAGCCTCAGTTACGAGCTATGCAAATGCCTATATACTCAAAAACGGAAACTTAGGTACATCTGGATGGGATTCATCATCTCTACTCAAAGAATATTCAATAGAGGTGGCTTACGGGTCAGATGATCTGTCGGGAAATATAGAAAGCACAACGCTAAAACATTGTCTGCTCACTGAGGTATCATACGAAATTAGCGTAGACGGTAGAATGACTGAAAACCTGAGTTTTGTTACTCGAAATCTAATCAAAACTGGCTCAGCGGCAGCCCCAATAGCAACCCCACTAACTGGAACGACATTCAAAAGACGACACCTAGATGTAGAGAACGAAGAGTTTATATTGCCTAGCGAGGTAAAAAGCGTTGTTGATATAACACAGCCCAATCCAGCCGGAGGCGATGATATTGATGTCGCTCGCGCGGTTCAATCTATATCTATAAATGCCACGTTTGACTACGGTGAGATGGCAGACGTTGGTAAATGGAGAGGTTCTAATCAAACATCGCTACCAACCGAACAAAACAAATGGAGGTATATAACAACCCCAATTGGTATTACGTGTGAAATCACTGCGATAGTAAGGAAGTCTATAGAGCAGAACATACTAATCAAAGACACCAATTTTATGGGGACTTTCCCTACTCCAGATAGAGAGATAAAGATTGTAATGGGACAGGAATCAAGCAAGTTTGTTATAGACTTGGGCAAGAAAAACTATCTTACCGGAATATCGTTTTCTGGTGGAGATACGGGAGGAGGAAACGTAGAGGCAACGTTCTCATACGCAAATACAAATAACGATTTTGTCCCATACAGAGGGACACCAGTAACACTTACACAATCAACAAAATATTAACGAAAGGGTGGGCAATTATGTTAGATTTTATGTTCAATAGACGAGATTTTCTTAGGGCGGGAAGTATCGGCGCTGGAATGAGTGCTGTTGGCCTGTCAGATTATGCTTTTTCACAAGACGGAGCTGTCGCATACAAAGACAAGACAGTGGTATGGCTATGGCTTGGGGGAGGCCCAACTCAGTTTGAGACATTCCACGCCCCACTAGATAACACCCCCTCAGAATGGCAACCAGTAAACGGCAGGATATATGATTCAAAAACTAACATCTCTCTTGGCGCTGATTGGCAAGAGCTTTCCAAGCATACGAACAAACTGAACGTAGTAAATTCTTTCAGCCATAAAGACTCTTCCCATAGACAGGGAACGCACTTTATGATGACCGGACATTATAACCCAGACAGAACCACTACTTCTATGGCAAAACATCCTTCTTTTGGGTCTGTTATATCCGCTTGTTATGGAACTAATAATCCAGAAAATGGTGTGCCCACTTATGTCAAGCAAGGCAAAATAGAAGGGGATGAAGGCTCTTGGCTCGGAGGAGCATATAAGCCATTTGATCCGTCTAACAAAGACAACCTCACACCCAGAATAGAAATAGACAGATTTACCAATAGAAAGAGTCTACTAAATGCTATTGATGCAACGAGAGTTTCTGGTGACGGAGCAGAATCCTCACAGTTTTACAAGAGCCAAGCCTATGACGTAATTCTTGGGTCTGCCAAGGACGCTTTTAATCTAGATAAAGAAGACGAAAAGACAAAAGCTCTTTATGGGTCTGACTCCATAGGAACGCAGCTACTTCTTGCTAGAAGGCTTGCGGAATATGGAACTCGTTTCATAACCCTTACTTATGGTGGATGGGATATGCATAGCAATATCTCTACAGCTATGAAAACTAAAGTTCCCCCAATTGATAAGGCTATAGCTGGATTCCTACAAGATGTTTGGGATCGTGGATTAAATGAGAAAATTATTCTTGTTGTTACTGGTGAGTTTGGAAGAACCAAGTTCAATGCAAACTCGGGTAGAGATCACTGGCCCTCAATTACCCCCATGCTTATGGCTGGCGGAGAATACCAATCTGGCAGGACAATTGGTGCGGCAGACAGATCATATAGCCCAATAGAGAACCCTGTTGGGCCAATTGACCTTCAGGCAACTCTGTTCGATCATTTTGGGATAGATAAAAATACACAAAGGGTGGACAACGGTGGACGCCCAAGATATTTATTAGAGGGAGAAGCAAAGTTAATACTATGACAATTACATTAACAGAAGCGGCGGCTGTTGAAGCCAAGACATGTATTGAAGAGAATGAAGAAAAATACCTTAGGGTTGGAGTAAAGGGTGGTGGCTGTTCTGGCTTTGAGTATAACCTTACTGTGAGTCATGAATATGACGAACAAAAAGATACAATATCTCATCAGCACGGTGTAGATATTATTGTAGATAGGAAAAGCGCCCTATATTTAGATGGAACTACGATAGACTACTATAATGATATTTCACAGAGGGGCTTTACTTTTAACAACCCAAATGCAGTTAAGTCTTGCGGCTGTGGAAGTAGTTTTCAAGCATAATTTAGGAGAAACCAATGCCAATACCAAACACCAAAGAAAATGAAGATAAAAGCGATTTCATGTCACGCTGCATGGGTGATAGTACTATGAATAAAGAATATCCCGACAAGAAACAAAGATATGCTGTTTGCATGAGCAAGGCCACAGAAGGTCTTAGTCTTATTGAGGCGGTAGATCTTCGGGTAAGATACAAATCTGAGTCTGATGAAAAGGCGGGCTATCCACCTAACTGTAATGAAGGATATGTGGAAAGGGGTGGGAAATGTGTTCCTATCGATCCCGAAGTTCAAGGCGAGGAATGACGGGTGTTATAAAGAGGTTGTGCGCGATTGCCTTAGCGGTCTTTTCGATTGCTTTGGTTTCGTCAGGCAGTCCCGAAAGGCTTGTAATATACGACTCTTGTGACTACCTTGAAATAAACAATGTATATAAAATAGATGATGAAACAGGAGAAATTAAACTAAGGATAGTTCAGTATGTCTGGTGGGAATGGAGAGATTCTATTCTTGTTCCAGCGCTAGACCCCAACACAAGACAAAAAACAGGGTTGAGCAAGCAGAGCTCTGGGTTCGTAGTAAGAGACTATGTGGTTGTTAAAAACAATAACCTTAAACAGCCACGAATTATCCACACAGCTCTCGCAAAAACTAAAAGAGGGTGGGTGTGTATATACCAAGACTTTACACACGATATAATAAGACATATATCAGTTAAATGGATAGTTACCACTCACACGTCTTATGATTCAGAACTAAATAATAGAGAGATAATAGCGTTAGAAGACAGAAATAGATTAACAAGAAGGTAAGAAAATGAAGACATTTCTAGTTATTGTGATGTTTGCTATTATTTCACGAATATCTTGGTTAGCAGGTAAAGTAATAGCATCTTGGAGAAACTAAAGTGGTTTTCAGGTGTTAAATACTAAAGCGAAAAACATTAATTAATTTTTTAACATAAATGGAGAAGAAGATGAAAAGAAGAAATGTAATATCTATCGTCGCCGTAATGCTCATGATTCCAATGAGTCTTGTTGCTGCCCCCAAAAAAGGCAAGCCTCCGGTGGCATCCTGTAAAGATTGTAAAAAATGCGGTCGTGCATGTAAGTGTGATTGTAAAAAAGGCTGTAAGTGTAAGCCCGGATGCTGTAAAGCAGACCGTCCATCACCTCACGGCAGACCTCCCAGCGGTTTTGATGGAAGAACTCCTAACTTTAGACCTCCCCATAGCAAGCCCACTCGTGGCTTTGATGGAAGAACCCCTAGCTTCGGACCTCCATCACGCAGCAGACCGTCTAGTGATAGTCCATCACGCAGTAGGTCGTCTAGTGATAATCGTTCTCCAGACAGAGAATCTCGATACAAAGAGATAATCAGTAAGTTTGACAAAAACAATGATGGAAAACTAGACGAGAAAGAAAGAGAAGCAATCAGAGAGTATATGAGACAAAGAATGAACAGGAGTTCGCGATGAAAAGAAGAGAGTTTTTAACGAGTACCGCTGGCGTTTTAGGCTTTCTACAAGCCCTAGAGGTTCGGGGCGACCAGAAGTTTTATGAGAGCAGGGAAGGGCCAGCAAAAAGTGTCATCTTTATCTACCTTCCCGGCGGCTCTGCCCACCAAGAGACTTGGGACCCAAAACCCTTCGCTCCAATTGAATATCGTGGGCCGATGGACAGTATTCAAACTAATGTTGCCGGAATAAGACTTAATGAGATGATGGTTAACACATCAAAGATAGCTGATAAGATTGCGATTTGCCGATCAATGACTCATGGTGAAGCGGCTCATGAAAGAGGGACGCACAATATGTTTACTGGTTATCGTCCTAGTCCAGCCCTCCAGTATCCAAGCATAGGTTCTGTAGTATCACATGAATTTGGCCCACGAAAAAACCTCCCTCCTTATGTTTGCATTCCTAGCCCCCCTAATGAATACGCTGGAACTGGTTATTTAAGTAGTTCATATTCTGGGTTTGGCCTTGGGGCAGATCCAGCCAGCGACGGATTCAGGGTGCGCGATTTAAACCTGCCAGATGGAGTAAATGATGATCGGTTTATCAAGAGGCAGAAGGTTCTAGCTACTGTCAATGATCGCTTTGCTAATAAAGAAAATTCAGACTCACTCGATGCCGTCGATACATTCTATGATAGAGCATACAGCTTAATTAATAGCCATAAGGCTAGAGAAGCGTTTGATATTAATAAAGAAGACGCTGCTACTCGCGATAGGTATGGGCGTAATACTGCGGGAGCAAGAATGTTACTTGCGAGACGCTTAGTTGAAGCTGGCACTCGGTTTGTTACACTAACCTACGGCGGGTGGGATATGCATAATGGCATTGAGGCGGGAATCAAAAGTCAGGTTCCAGCTCTTGACCAAGGTTTCGCCGCCCTTATTTCAGACCTAGATGATAGAGGTATGCTTGACTCAACACTTGTATGTATGGCTTCTGAATTTGGTCGCACCCCTAAGATTAATGCTACCGCTGGTCGCGATCACTGGCCTAAAGTGTTTAGTGTTGTTATGGCTGGAGGAGGAGTCAAGAGAGGTATAGTCTACGGCAAGTCTAATGCCACAGCTAGTGAGCCAGAAGAAGATGCTCTAACTGTTAAGGACTGGGCTACAACAATATATAACCAGCTAGGTATTGTCGCAGATAAAGAACTAATGGCTCCCGGAGATAGACCTATTGAAATCATAGACGGCGGTAAAGTAAGACAAGAATTAATTATTTAATTTAAAGGAAGAGTTATAATGAAAAGAAGAGAATTTTTAACGAGCACCGCTGGTGTCCTTGGGCTTCTCCAAACCCTAAAGGCTAATCAGGAAGAGATAAAGAAAAATGGGAAATCCGCCATTCTGCTATGGATGGGTGGAGGGCCGTCTACTATGGATATTTGGGATCTAAAACCAAACGCCGCAACTGGAGGGCCGTTTAGACCAATTGGCACAACAGGAGATGTCCAGATTTGCGAGCACATGCCGTTGATGGCCAAGCAGATGCACAACATGGCTATTGTTCGATCAATGAGTACTCGCGAGGCAGACCATATGCGAGGACGATACTATATGCATACGGGCTATGTTCCTAACCCATCTATTGAACACCCTAGCTATGGCTCTTTGCTGTCTCATCAGTTGCGACGAGACGATATTGAAATACCTCAGTTTGTTACTGTCGGAGGAGGTAGTATGGGGGCAGGTTTTCTTGGTGCCCAATATAATCCCTTTTCTGTCAATAGTGATGGTAGAATAAGAAACCTAGATATGAAGGTGGACGAAAGACTTATACAGAGAGCTTATGCTCTTGACCTCATAGAAAGTAATTTCATTAATCAGAAAAGAGGCTCTCTTGCTAAGGATCACCAGTCGGTATTAAAGCAAACGTTTAATCTTCTTACAAGCGAGCAGATGGAGGCCTTTAAGATTGCAGGCGAACCTGAACCCGTTAAAGAAAGATACGGAGATAATGGATTTGGTAAGGGCTGCCTAATGGCAAGAAGGCTTGTCGAGGTTGGAGTTCCCTTTATTGAAGTTAATTTAGGAGGATGGGATAATCACCAAAATATCCACCCGACACTTAAAGACAATAAACTACCCGTACTCGACCAAGGGATGAGTGCGCTGGTTGAAGACCTTGAACAAAGAGAGTTGTTAAAAGATACGGCTATTATCTGGATGGGTGAATTCAGCCGTACTCCTCGTATCAATGGAAACGCCGGTCGCGATCACTGGGCTCGTAGTTGGAGCGTCGTGGTTGGTGGAGCAGGCATGAATGGCGGCATTGCAGTAGGAGCAACAAGCGATGATGGCACCAAGGTTATAACAGACCCTTATACATCTCAGGATGTTATGGCATCTGTCTGCAAAGCGCTAGGCATTTCTTTGAGTACAACCTTTACTAGCAATAGCGGAAGACCTATGAAGATTGCCAACAGTGGCAAAGTTATCAAGGAGCTGTTTGCATGATAGGTATAATTAAGAAATCTTTAATCCTCTTGGCGATGGTTTTGTTTTCGACTACTCTAGTCGCACAAGAACCACAAAGCAAGGAGCAGGTAAGACTTACCGTTCAACTTAAAATGATTCAGGCTCACAACCTGCACAGCCAAGGGAAGGTTGAGCAGGCCAAGCTTCTTGTCAAGGACTCTATTGGTATAATGCTTTTTGCTATGAGGAATGGGCAAGCTCAGCCATGGATGAGGGAGGGGATTAAGATAGCCATGCAATCCAATAAAACTCCCGAAATAGAGATGAAGAGAATAATGTTAGAGGTTGAGAGATATATCCCAAAAGAAAGAGAGTTGTCTCTCAGGGAAAAGCTCAATAGCCTAGAAGATACTCCTGCGACACGAGAGCTTGCTAGAGACAGGAAAGCCCTAATGTTTAACAGAACACCTACTCTAGGGCAAAGAGGGGTTGGGTATCACCCTATTATATCTATACTTCCACAGGGGGCCAGCTTATCGGTGTCCCCTATTGTATCCGCAGACCGCAGATACGTGAGGATAACAACACCCAACACTCCTATAATGATGGGAGTTGGAAAAGTTCACACTTTTAATTTTTCAACAGGTTCAGCACAATCTTTTAACGAAAGGAGATAACATGACCCCCAAAAAAGCAGTCTATTCAATTATATTTCTGTCGGTAGCCAATATAGTTCTTACAGTTTGCTCTTTTATGGAGCTAAATAAGGAAAAACCATTACCCTCCCTTAGCATTCCCGCATTAGACAGTCTGGTGGAGGACAGTAAAATAAGACAAAGCATAATCCTACAGGCGATTTTAATGGGTCAACATAAAGAAGGGCTTCATGAAGGGGATACCGTAGGGCTGTGTCCTGAGTGCCAAGAAGAACTAAGAATTACTGAAATATAAACCTTTATCATTAGAGCATAATTAATGGCAAAACGCAACCAGAAGAAGCCACGAACAACAAGACAAAGAAGAAAAATATTAAGACCTAAGACACGGAACCAAGAAAACTATATGGGTTTTATCAACAAGTCCGACGTGACTTTTTGTTCTGGCCCTGCTGGCTCAGGCAAAACTAGCGTTTCTGTCGGAATGGCCTGTGAATACCTTATAGAAAAGAAAGTAGATAAGATTATTATTACTCGCCCCGTAGTGGAAAGCGGTAGGGGTTTGGGTCATCTTCCCGGAACCTTAGTGGAAAAGATAAACCCTTATTTAATACCTATACTTGAAGAGATGAATAAATATCTCACCAAAGCGACAGTAGAAGCATATAGAAAGAAGAACATCATTGAGCTTTGCCCTTTAGAGTATATGAGGGGTAGAAACTTTCATGGATGTTTTATGATTTTAGATGAGGCGCAAAACGCCACTTTTGATCAGATTAAAATGTTCATTACGAGGATAGGACAGAGATCAAAGGCCGTCATTAATGGAGATTTAAGGCAGTCAGACTTGGGGGGTCAGCAGGGAGGGTTATATACATGCATGAAAAAACTTTCGGAAATCCCAAGTGTTGGTGTTTGTAGACTGGATTATGAGGACATCGTTCGGAGTGATATTGTTTCCAAAATATTAGTACAGCTAAACAAAAAGGAAGACACAGATGAAGACGCAAATCCCGTCAAGTACTTTTAACAACCTTAAAATAAGGACTGAGTAAATGAAACTGCTAAAATCAGTAGCCCCTTATGTACGTGCAGCCCTTTTAATTGCCATCGCCTCTGGAATGTGGGCCTTAACTTATAGTATAAATAGCATAAGAAAAGAAATAACTAATATATACGTCTTACATATGTACCAAGCAAGGCAAATAGATGTACTCTTGAATCTCCAGCTTAGAGAGAGTAGAGAGAAAGAACAAGAATGGCTCCGAGAAACTAGAGATCGGTACGAGAAGCTAGATAGCCAAAATGAGGACGAAAAAATTCTCGAAAAATCTTCAGAATGATCTTGCCGAAACGGAGGGCTAAGTCTATAATATCATAGACATACCTTTTGTTGCGGAGTGAATATGCCTACCTATGATTATGAGTGTTCCGAGTGTGGACACCTAGAAGAAATGTTTCAAAAATTCTCTGAGAAAGAGGTTAATACATGCCCAGAATGTGCTTCTAGCACATATGGCAGGGTTATTCTACAGGCCCCTTTTAGTTTTGTTAAGGGTGAGCCCACCACTGTTCAGCATCTCGCTGATAGAAATACTCAAAAAATGGGGCATTATGAACTCCAAGACCGTCGCAAGGCTGACAACATGGACGTACATAAAAAGAACAAAGAGGCTAACGCGATTAGAAACAAAATAAATAAAATGACACCCCAACAAAAACGTAACTATATAGAGAATGGTGACTAATGAGCGAAACTAATCGAGCTGATATTCCACATGCGGCAGTTATTAATTTTACTATTGTCGTTCACAAAGTACTGAAAGATGGTAGCTTAGACCCCATTCCTGTTTCCGTGGAAGAGTTAAACAAATATGGAATTGCCCCAAAGGCTGCCATTAAAGTTGATGGAGTTGATAGGGCGTCATGCATAGATAACATTAAAAAGAGATTGGAGAAATTCAATGGCTAGATGGGAAAACGAGAATCTAGAGGGTCTAAATTTACCAGACCCAGAGAAAAAAGTTTATACATTTTTTGGTGTGGGTGGTGAAGAATCCAAAGAAAACGACGCTTTCGTTAAGGTTGTTGATAATGGGGGCTTCATGACTTACTATATTAAGTATGGTCGAGGAGATCTTCTAGACCCACTAGGTACAGATAGAGGCAAACATAGCAGACCGTACTTTGACTTTAAAAAAGTAAATGAGGATGTATATAATTATTATATGCAGTACATTACAAATTCTGAAAGAATCTTTTTGACAAGAGCAAGAAGAGCATTAATGGAGATTAATTAAATGACTAAAAAAGGCAGACTTTCAAAAAAAGAGCAGGCTTATATTGCTGAACATAGCAAAGATAGTGTTGCAAACATTGCAGAGGCATTAGATAGATCGGAAAACGTTGTCAACAAAGAGTTATCTAAACAGGAAGATGTTCCTGAATTGCCAAAAGCAGGTGAGCTAATGGGTAGAAATGAGAAGTACGGAGCTGTCACAATGACAGAGCAAGCTTCCATGCTTGGAGATGAGTCCAAGGCCACCAAGCTAGAAGAAGATAAACCAGAAGAGGTAAATGTTGCCCGACGACATAGAGGGGCAATTCATAGAATTAAGGATAAATAATATGATTTGCACAGTTAGAGATGAGCATATACGTAAACTCATAATGGAAGATATTTCCATGACTTGGAAGTGCACCCTAGACGATGGAACTGTTGTATGGGGCGACTATGAGCGTCCCGGAGTTCCCGAAAGCCCATGGGTTAGACTTCAAGAGTTCTGCAAAGAGAATGGGCGGTGCGTAGCAAAAGCTCAGGTAATTGTTATGGGTGCGCCTGAAGAGGTTGTGTTTGAAGACGAGAATGGTTTAGATGGATTCTTTATTGCTAGAGGATTTTCTAAGGATATAGATATGGTTACTGGGGATGGCCCATCATATCAGCATATGACATTCGGATTATTAGAGGATAGCCTAGAACGAGTTGATGTTAAAAAATATAGCTGGCCTGAATGTGAGTTTGAAGATTTTTCACAGAAAAGAAAAGCTACCCAAGAAAACCTTTCTTTTATGATATGGCGAGATGGCGAGACAAAGAAGCAAAGCGAGCAGGTTCAAGTCACCCTCAACGGGTGAGTATTGCACGGTCGCTCAATACATAGCAGAGATACTCATTCAGAGAAAAGCAGAGGCCGACAATAAAGGCTCTTTGGCTTACAAGTTCTGGAATAAGACCCAAAAGAAAAACTATACTAGGCAGGTACAAGCTGTTAGCACCCTAATAGGAAAGTTTGGGGAGTCAGCAGTATTTGATTATATTATCAACACAAATAAGCGAGTGTACTCGGCATCTCCTAAGTGGGTAAAAGAAGCGGTAGAAAAACACAAGTCAGCTCTAGACCGACAACCCAAACAAAAAATTGAAGTAACAGAAGTATCTAGAGATAATATAGAGTCTCAGCCAAGAAAAACATTTGGCAAGAAAACACTTTTTTCAAAATTGAGGAACACCGATGGCAAGAACCAAGAATAACGACCCAGCCTTTATTAAAGAGATAGTCAAAAAGTATGGGAATGTTATCTCTACTGGAGCGCAAGTTCTCGAAAGAAGAAAAGACTATAAGATAATTAAGGTTAGCCCCTCAGTTGACCTCTCTCTAGGTGGAGGAATCAAAGAGGGTTCGTGGGTTATACTCACGGGAGACCCTAAATGCGGAAAGACAACTACAGCATTACAGATAGCGGCAAACTGCCAAAAGGAAGGTCGTCCAATTATATATTTAGACGCGGAGGGGCGACTAAAAGAAATGAACCTTCTTGGTGTCGATGGTCTCGATAGAGATAAAATGAAAATCATCCACTCGGAAGATGAACCGTTAAGCGCAGAAGCCTTTCTAGATATTGCAGTTAAGCTCGTGAGCGCAAAAGAAAACGAGGGCTGTGTCTGTATTATAGACTCCACATCCGCCCTAATACCAGAAAAAGAATTAGATGGAGATATGTCGCCGGGAAGGGCAGGGCTGCCCAGAATACTGTCTATGTTCTGTAAAAAAATGGGACAGATTGTTCCCAATCAGCGAGCGACCATGATTATCATAACGCACTTCATAGCAAACACTTCTGGATACGGGGCTTCTCGCATGCCTGACTGTGGTAAAAAAATTCAGTACCAAGCAGACACTAGAATGGAAGTAAAATCAATAACCCCATGGACTCAAAGCGATAAGCAGGTTGGTCAAGCTGTTAACTGGAAGGTTATCTGTTCGTCCATTGGGTCGCCGGGCACCGAATGTCAAAGTTGGATTAAGTATGGTCATGGGATAGATAAAGTTCAAGAGCTTGTTATGCTCGGGCTAGATATTGGGCTTATTGGCAAGGCTGGAGCTTGGCTAACGTGTGAGTTTATGGCAGAACACGCAGATATAGTTAAAGAAATAAAACCCGAAATAGACACCGAAAATATTGAAGAAGTTTTAAAGGCTGTTAAGTTTCAGGGACAGGAAAGATTATACAATTTTTTACTTGCAAATGAGAAAGTGTTTGGTATACTAGAAGAAGAGATTAAGGCAATGCTATGATTATTCTAGGTCTAGACGGGAAAGAACACAAATGGAACCCATCTAGAAGACAGTCCTCTGTTGCAGATAAAAATAGATCAAAATTACACATTAAGGCAAGAGCACTCCTAAAGGACTTGTTTCCGTTTGATAGGGTGCTAGAAGAGCTAACACTTCCCGGAACCAAGACGGGCTCCAGAAGAACACTACTACATGCTGATTTTTACATACCAAACAGAAGTTTAATTGTTGAGGTTCATGGAGAGCAGCACTTTAAGTTTAACTCCTTTTTTTATAAAGACAAGATGGCATTTTTTAAGGCAAAAGCTAGAGATACAGACAAAGCGGCTTGGTGTGAATTGAATAACATGAATTTGATTGAACTAAATTATAATGAGAAAGAGCCTGAGTGGAGAGTGAAGTTTGACTAACGAACAAAAAGCTATTGAATTTCTACAGAAGGTAGACGACTGGGTAGAGGATAGAAATGCAGACCTTGTTAAGAAGAATGAGGATGTAGAAAGTATATTAAACTTAAGTTCCGATGATATCAATAATATGGATATTACTTTGGCTTTATCCAACAGTTTTATACTTTTTGCGCATGCAGAATACCTCCAGTCACTATATAATAAAGAGAAGTCAGTATTAGACTTTTGCAATAACAGCATTTGGTACATAGTCGCAGACAAAATGGAGAACTATGGCGGGCAGTACGCAAAATGGGAAGTCCGATATTTTTCCGCAATAAAAGAAAACCCACTAGCTTCAGAGCTGAACAGACTAAAGACATCAGCAGAATCTAGAATAACAAGAATTTCAGGAAAGATTGATATAGTCAAGAAGATGGCTACAGTCCTGCAAGATTTAGGAAGAAGGAGAAATTATTAATGTCTACTCTTGATACAGCAAAAGAATTACTTAGAAAAGGTATAGCTCTTAATGATGCAGAGCTAATAGAAATGGCTAACTCTCTCATAGAGGCGGACACGGCGGCTGAAACAGCTGTTCAATCTGATATTACACAGGTTGTTGAGCAACCTGCTCCGCCTGAGAGGGTTGGTGCTGATGACTTCTCAATGACTGGCCGACAAATAAAGGAAGGCCCAACACCAATTAATAAGGTTGATCGTGGAGATAACCTTTTTACTGACGACAAGTCAGAACATATGGACATTGAGACCCCTGCTTTTACCCCTTCGCCAAGAAGAGATAAAGCCCAAAAAACCAAACAGAAATGTGTTGAGTGTAAAAAAACTATAGAAGTATCAGATGTTCACAGGAGAGATTTCTTTGTCTGTGATGGATGCTTATCAAACAAAAGAAGATAACTTTAAATAGGAGGCAATATTATGCCACATACTAGAAAACGAGGCGAAGATAAAAGCGACGCCCGAGAAGATAAAAAAGATGCCCGTGAAGAAAAGGTTGATTCCAGAAGGGGGTACAGACTAGACAAAATCAAGGCGCTTACAGCGAAAGCTACTGCCGTTGCAAAAAAACGCAAATGGCTAGTGTTTATGATTGGCTTGGGTCTTGTAGCCTATGTGGTAATTTCAAAGGGCGGCTTCGGAGGCATGGGCGGGATTCTAGAGACAATTAAAAATTTCTTCTAGGGGAAACACCATGTCTGAACGTAAGCTTTTTCACAGGGATTACACAAGGAGGCCACCTAAATACGATGAAAACCGTGTCATGGTGACTCAAGAGATGGCGTTCAAGGTGGCTACTTTTAAGCTTTCTTTCGTCAAAGATGTTGAGTTTCGAGAAATTCTTATTCGTCTCTTGATAAAAGAATATCACGGTAACAATAGTTTATTTCGAGAACATAAAAAGGAAACCGAGGAATGAAGAAATATTTAAACGTTGACGTTAAAGATTTTTTATTGGGATTATTGTTGGGAATTAGCACATGTATGGGTATCTACATCTATCACGGGATATAATAGAATGGCCATTACCGCCGTAGGGATTACGATATTACTTTATTTATTAACTTGCGCCTCATGCGTCAAGCAAAAAGATTACC
>Ga0208181_1000362_pt1 | contig 25118 bp, 19 predicted proteins | sample MalvirDeepMed_s6_FD_184244 | JGI IMG/M metagenome (GOLD analysis project Ga0208181, IMG submission 184244) | Marine viral communities from the Global Malaspina Expedition - Malaspina viral metaG DeepMed_s6 (SPAdes) (version 2) | ecosystem: Environmental > Aquatic > Marine > Oceanic | place... | reverse complement strand
CCTTCAGCAAGGTAGAGTGAAGGACCTTATTGATGCGGTATATGGAGCCAAGAGTTTTAGACCTGATGGAGTAATCCCCGGACAAGAACTTTGGGAGTTGATTGCTAATACTGAGAAGAAGAAGTCTATTCCGTACCCTTGGTCTGGTCTAAATGATAAGTTGTTTGGAATGAGGGGCGGCGAACTTCTCACTCTGACAGCAGGAACTGGCATTGGCAAGTCTAGTGTTGCTAGAGAACTTGCTCTATACCTTATGGATGTTGGACAGAAGGTAGGCTATATTGCACTAGAGGAGAGCGTACAGAAGACCGCAGAGCATATCATGGGTCTTTGGATGAACAAGCCTACACACTTGTGGGATTCGCAGGATGTGGATATGGGGCAGAAGAAGTCCGCCTTTGATAATACTCTCGGCACAGGAAACCTAGTGCTGTACGATCACTGGGGTTCTATTGATCCCGCCAATCTGCTCAATAGAGTGAGGTACATGGCTCGTGCTATGGAGTGCGATTACATCTTCCTCGACCACTTGTCTATTGTAGTTAGTGCTTTGGAAACTGGTGACGAGAGGCGTATGATTGATTCAACTATGACGAGACTGCGATCTCTAGTGGAGGAGACAGGCGTACACCTTGTATTGGTGTCTCACTTGAAGAGACCCGATGGAAGGAGCCATGAAGAAGGCGGCTTTACCAGTCTAGCCCAACTTAGGGGAAGCCACGCAATAGCCCAACTTAGTGATGCGGTTATTGGATGCGAGAGAAATCAGCAGGACGACAGTGACTCAAACCTTCTGACACTACGTGTGCTAAAAAATAGGTACGCAGGCAACACAGGCGTAGCCACAACGCTAGAATACGACGAGTCTACTGGAAGACTTAACGAATGGACGCCGCCCAATCTGATTGATCTTGATGGAATTGAATGATGCGAAAGAGGATGACATGGGAAGAGATTACTCGTGAGATTAACAAATCTCAGGGTACTAATGTCTGCCGTCAGTCCATCCAAGGATCATATGATCGCCTGCTCCGAAAGTTACGAAGATTACTCATAAAGGACCCTGTTATAAAAGACTGGCTCATAGAGCAAGGAATAGACATAGAAGATGATACTACACGCTGATGGTTTTGAAGAAGCCCTGCTTGGACATGCTCAACAGTTTAATAAAGAGTTTGCTGTGTATGATCGGGCGATGTGTATTAAGATTCTTGCTAGAGACATGCCTCTCGATGAGGCAGAAGAGTTTTTTGAATATAACGTGATTGGTGCTTATGTGGGGGAGTTTACACCCGCGTTCCTTACACTGAAAGAAGATGATTATGACGACTTTAATATTTGATATAGAAACCAACGCGATCTCCAACTTCTCTACACTGCTAGGACTGAAGACTATTCATTGCATATCTATAGCGACTCTAGATGGTGAGCCGGAGATTGTGGAAATTGAAGAGGCACTGGAGAGGCTGCGGGTTGCTGATGTTATCGTTGGACATAACATTCAAGATTTTGATATAAGAGCCATACAGCGTCTCTACCCTGACTGGAAACCAGAGGGCTGTGTTAGAGACACACTGATAATGTGCAGGATGCTATGGCCTGACGTACAAAATGAAGACTGGCAAATTCCCCACTTCCCACGACATCTCATTGGAAGACAATCCCTAAAGTCTTGGGGTGTTCGTCTTGGCATCCACAAAGGAGACTTTGGTGAAGACACTGACTGGGAAGTGTTCACTCCTGAAATGGCTAAGTATTGTAATCAAGACGTAAAGGTGACTCAGGCACTATGGAATAAGATACAAGAGGAGGGACCCCCAGTCCGCCCCACGAAAGTCGAACACGAATTCGCGGGAATAATCTCTCAACAAGAGAGAAACGGATTCGCTTTCGACGTAAACGCCGCTAAGGATTTACACTCGGTCCTCTTGGCAGAAAAAGACGAACTACAAAGAACACTACAAAAAGAATTTCCATCACAGACAATCAAGATGAAGACTCCCGCATATTACGAAGACCCTATCTCCAAGGAGAGGTATAGGAAAAAGGGTGATGCTCCTCTGAAGATACGACCAAGGCTGTTGAATGGTGAGTTACGTGTGAAGAAGATACCCTTTAACCCCTCCTCTAGAGACCAGATTGCTAAGGGGTTGATGGGTAAGTATGGGTGGAAGCCTTCTAGTTTCACAGGAGAAGGTCGCCCAAAAGTTGATGAATCTATTCTTGATGTTCTTGAATATCCAGAGGCAAAGTTATTGATTCGGTATCTCACTCTTGTAAAGAGACTGGGTCAAATATCAGATGGTAGGAGGGCATGGCTCAAGGTAGAGGTAGATGGAAGAATCCATGGGAGAGTAAATTCCTGCGGCGCAGTGACATCTCGATGCACTCATAGTCACCCAAATATGGCTCAGGTTCCCAGAGTTGGTGCTATGTGGGGCAAAGAGTGTCGCAGTCTATTCACAGCACCTGAAGGATACGTTCTAGTAGGCGTGGATGCTAGTGGTTTGGAACTGAGGTGCTTGGCTCATTACACCTTCCCTTTTGATGAGGGTAAGTATACCGAAGAAATACTCCACGGAGATATTCACACAGCGAACCAAGAGGCGGCGGGTCTCTCTTCTAGAGATGAGGCAAAAACTCTGATATACGCCATTTGCTATGGTGCTGGAGATGCCAAAATAGGCACTCTGGTTGATGGCGGTAGAAACGAGGGTCGTGCCTTAAAGAATAAATTCTTCAAGAAGACTCCGGCTATTAAGAAGATACAAAACGGTATACAGCACAGACTTAAGCACCAAGAGTATCTGACTGGAGTAGATGGTAGAAAATTAAAAATTAGATCACCCCATAGTGCGTTTAATACTCTGCTACAATCAGCAGGAGCCATCGCAATGAAAGAGGCTACTTGTATTTTACACGGGAGCCTTAAAGCCAGAGGGTGGACAACTGAAGATGTCATGCAGGTTGGACATATACACGACGAGATTCAACTACAGGTACGGATGGAAATAGCAGATGAAGTCGGACAACTCGCAGTGCAAGCAATACAAGAAGCAGGGAAAGCCCTCGGATTCCGCTGCCCCCTCGATGGAGAGTACAAAATTGGAACTAACTGGGCTGAAACCCACTGATGCAGCGTGGGTAGCCGGGCTGATCGACGGAGAGGGGTGCTTTACAGTGGACAATGGTCCTCGCATAGCAGTAGATTCAACTTGTCGATCTGTTATTGAAGAGATTCACAGGATACTAGGGGGTGCGTGTGGAATGCTGAACAGAAAGACTTGCAAAGGACGCTCTGTTTTCAGGTGGAGAGTAAGTGGCTCTCTTGCTGTGTCTATATGCAATAGTATACAAGAATATCTCAGGGATAAGGGAGAGCAGGCTGAGTTATTAACCAAGATATACAAGTATCCTCCTCATTCTGCTATGAGAGACTCCATAAAGAAGCGGATGCGAAGCATCAAGAGAACATCGCTGTGAAGGACCTTACTTTTGTTCCAACTGAAGATATGCTCAGAGAGATTCAGGGTCGGTTTGATGAGATGGTGTTCCTAGCGGCTTCTAAGAGGACTAGCCAGATCGAAGACTTAACCATCTCGTTCTCAGGCTCTTACCACGCATGTGTAGGACTTATTGAGTTAGGTAAATTAGCAATACAAGCAGGAGGCACTGAAGATGAGAACTTTACTAATTGATGGTGATATTGCTCTTTATGAAGTAACCAATGTCTGTGAAGTAGCCGTAGACTGGGGAGACGACTTCTGGACGCTTCATTCAGACCTCAGGGAAGCAACACAGAGATTCGACTGCTGGATCGCGGATGCTAAAGAGAGATTAGAAGCCGATAAGGTAATCGTTGCACTATCTAGTCCGCAGAACTGGAGGAAGACTATTCTTCCCTCATATAAACATAATAGAAAGAGAAAAAGAAAACCTCTCATATTTCCTCAACTTAAGGACTACTGTAAGAGAACCTATCGCTCATTTGAGGTGAATACGCTAGAGGCCGATGATGTGCTGGGTTTACTGGCAGGCTCTCCGGGTTTGGGTAAAATTAAAGGTCAGAAGGTTATAGTTACTATAGACAAAGACCTAAAGACTGTTCCGGGGTTTCACTACAATCCCAACAGGGATACTGAGGGGGTTGTGGAGATCACCGATGAGGAAGCGGACTACAACCATCTCCTACAGGCTTTGATGGGAGACGCAGTAGATGGCTACTCAGGATGCCCCGGAATTGGACCTAAGACAGGGGCTAAAATTCTCAATACCCCTAGTTGGGAAGCCGTAGTTGAGGCGTATAGAAAAGCAGGTATAGAGGAAGAGGATGCCCTGGTTCAGGCTAGGGTCGCTAGGATACTTCGGTGGGGGGAGTTTGATATGAAAAAAGAAGAGGTTAAGTTGTGGAACCCCTCTTAATTGTGTGCTGACAGCACTTTACGTTTATTTGGTCGAATATAAGGATGACTATACGGAATGAAAAACAAAGATTTACAATTTCCAGCAATATCGGAAGCATTATTGGTAGAACTAAACAGAAGATGGCCTGAGAGATGTCCCGATATTGAATGGGACGAAAAGACTGTCTGGTTTGTTTCTGGGCAGCGATCAGTTATTAGGTTCTTGAATCAGATATTCAACGAGCAGAATGATAATATCCTAGACAACAAGGAGTAATTACTATGTGTTTTCCTAGTGCGCCTGTGGCTCAGGTAGTGCCTCCTCCGGCTCCTGTGCCACCGCCTCCACCCCCGGCTCCTGTTACGGTGTCCGCACCTCCCTCATTACCACAGATGCCGCCCGAAAAGAACCCTCAAAAGAGGGCTAAAACCGCCGCACAGAAGCGAAGGGCTGCTTCGGGGTTTAAGTCAGGCAAGGCGAAGTACACAATACCACTAGGAGGCGGGTCCACAGGCTCGGTTAATGTCTAATGCATGGTGAAGGTTCTATAGCAAGTCTATATTCTAAGTGCGAATCCCAAAGATCGTCATTCTTAGAGAGAGGGAGAGATTCCTCAAGACTCACAGTCCCCACGATTCTACCTGATGACGGGAACGGGGCTAGAAAATTTCCTACGCCTTGGCAAAGTGTGGGCGCGCGAGGAGTTAATAATTTATCCTCAGCCCTTCTGCTGAGTTTACTGCCTCCAAATGCCCCATTCTTCAGACTTGTTCTCGATGAGAAAGAGATGAAGAAATTAGAATCCATAGACCCAAAAATAAAGACTGAGGTAGAGACATCTCTGGCTGACATTGAACGTGCAGTCTCTAGAGAAATTGAAGCAAATAACATTCGCGTAGCGACCTTTGAGGCCCTGCGACACCTTGTCGTGACAGGCAATGCCCTTTTATACTTGCCAGACAAGGGTCCTATGCGAGTGATCCACCTTGATCGCTTTATTGTTAAGAGAGACCCTATGGGTAACGCTAGGTGCATCATATTGAAAGAAACGGTGGCTCCGGCTATGCTTCCTCCCAGTATTAGGCAGTATGTGGAATCTCAACTGGCTGAGTATGAAGATCACTGTGATATCTACACGAAACAAGAAATCCTTGATGACGGGAAAGTCCAGGTTGTACAAGAGGTGCAAGGCAAGATCATCGAAGAGACTATACAAAAGTTCCCTAAAGGTCACTCCCCCTTCATCGCTCTTAGAATGATGCGGGTGGATGGGGAGGATTACGGGAGAGGCTATGTTGAACAATACTTTGGCGACCTATCGTCGTTGGAGGGGCTAACCAAGGCCATCGTAGAAGGAGCAGCGGCTTCTTCTAAGGTATTGTTCCTAGTGAATCCAAATGGTACTACACGAGCCAAGACTCTTGCAGAGAGTCCCAATGGCGCAATAAGGGAAGGATCGGCCGCAGATGTCAGTGTATTGCAAACTCAGAAGGCAAATGATTTCGGTGTCGCACTCAATGCGATGCAGCAGATTCAAGAGCGTTTATCATATGCATTCCTCCTTACAGAATCAACTATTCGTAATGCGGATCGCGTTACCGCAGAAGAAGTAAGGCTAGTAACACAGTCTATTGAGAGACAACTTGGCGGAATATACAGCGTCTTATCTCAGGAGTTCCAACTCCCTCTGGTCAATAGAATTATGGATAGGATGCAGAAGGACAAGAATCTCCCCAAAATCCCAAGGGATAAGATTACTCCTACAATAATCACAGGAATAGAAGCACTAGGACGCGGGAACGACTTAAATCGCCTTGATATTTATTTGGCTGGCATAGCGCAAGTTCTTGGTCCTGAGGTATTATCTCAATATATTGATATTAGAGAGTACATGTCGCGTCGTGCCTACGCACTGGGAATAGACACTGATGGTCTTGTTAAATCAGAGCAAGAGATCGCTGCTGCCATGCAACAGCAACAGATGGCACAAATGACTGAATCTCTAGGACCTAACGCTGTGAATGCAATGTCGAAACAAATGGAGAACGTAAATGGCTGATTATCAAAAAGTGGAAACTCACGAAGACGCTGGAGATGCTGCCTTTTCTGAAGCAGACCTTCAAGGTCTAGAACAAGAAGCAGCAGATCAAGAGGCTGCTCAACAGGCTAAACTTGAAGAAGAGGCTCAACGAGAGGCTCAGATTACGGCTGAAGAACGTCCTGAGTGGCTTCCTGAGAAGTTTGAGTCCCCCGAAGCGATGGCTAAAGCATACTCTGACTTAGAAACAGAATATACAAAGAAGAAGCAGGGGGAGGGCGGAGAAGAAGAAGAGGCTGCAACGCCTACTGAATTTACTCTAGAGACTTTTAATAAGTACAGCGAGGAGTTTGGGAGTAGTGGAGAAATCTCTGACGCTTCTCGTGATGAACTGGTAAAAATGGGACTCCCTAGAGAAATGATTGATGGCTATATTGAAGGCCAGCAGGCTCTATTGAGCAACCATCTTAACTCTGTTTACGCAGAGGTAGGCGGAGAGGGTAACTATGCGTCCATGGTTGAGTGGGCTAAGGGAAACCTCTCAGAGAACGATCAAGCAGTCTTTAATGAAGCAGTAATGAGTGGAACACCAGAACAGATGATGTTTGCTATTCGTAGCCTCGCTAGTCGGTGGACTGCTGAAGAACCGATGTCTACTCAGGGGTCTTTGATCCAAGGAGACACAGGTACTCAAGGAGCCAGCGGTGCGTTCCAATCGGTCGCTCAGTTGACTGCGGCTATGAAAGACCCTCGGTATATTAAAGACCCTGCATACCGTAAGGACATCGAGACGCGACTCTCGCATTCAAATATCCTCTAATGAATAACAAATACATACTGATGGCTACGATCTTCCTATTGGCAGGATGTGCCACAGTAGATCGGATGTGGAACCCTCCAACCATGACTGACAAAGTGTCTTCCATCGCCGGAGAAGTCCAAAGTGCTGGAGGAGGCTTGGCAATGCTGAGTTTCGTAGGAGGCATTTCAATACTAGGTGGTTTCGTTTTACTCTGTGTTTCAGCGGGGCGTAAAGGCTGGTATCCTGTCCTTGGAGGGGTAGGGCTAATTTTTATTAACGCTTTATTACAAGAGTATTTTCATTTTATTGCACTTCCGATCATTGTGGCATCGGGGGTGGTCAGTACGTTATGGGCTATAAAGGCACTCGGTCAAGCCCGTATAGTTAAACTCAAAAAGGAACATTGTAATGGATGATTTTCTAGGCACTATTTGGTGGACACTTCTGGTTTTCTGTGTTGGATGGGGAATGGGAGTGGTGATGGCAGACCGTGTTAAGTCAATGTTAGGAAGATAATATTAGGGCTTAATCCCGTTCTTCGGGGTTACGTCTATTTGCTGCGGCTCACGGTGGGCGGTAGCACTATGCGATGGCGAGTTGAGGTTACAGAACCCAGCCCGTTGCGATGGATAACTGAGATTCCTTAGTTACCTAGACTCACCATCAAATGTGACTCTAGCCAAAACATTTTATAAGGAATCTAAAAATGGCTTATGAAGGAGTTGATCCGTCCCGCTTAGGACTTGATTCAGGCGGTTCGGCAGGAAATGAGGATTTGTTCCTCAAGGTTTTCAGCGGCGAGGTACTTACCACGTTCGAGGAAAATAACTTGATGATGCCGCTTCACCGCGTGCGAACCATCAATAGTGGGAAGACTGCACAGTTTCCCGTAACAGGCGTTGCTTCTGCTGTATACCACACACCAGGCGATAGCCTCTTTGCTGATGAACAATCAGCCGGGAATACCTATGCTTCTAACATCAATCACTCAGAGAAAACCATCGCTATCGACGGTGTTCTAACTTCATCTGCATTCATTGCTGACATTGACGAAGCAAAGAATCACTATGAAGTTCGTTCGATTTATTCGACTGAAATTGGGCGACAGTTAGCCTACACAGCAGACAAGAACCTTATTCGTACTTGTATTGCTGCTTCTGAGACCAATTTAGATCGATTTGGTACTTCTGCGTCTAGCACAGCAGAACAGATTGCCAGTGCATATCTTGGTGCTAAAATTCTTGTTGACGGCAGTGATGCCGACGCTAACGGAGTCACCGAAGTCTCTGGTGGCGGAGGGAACAGTGGCACAGTTACTGGTGCAGATTGGGTTTCATCTCTCTTTAAGATGGCAGAACTCATGGACCTGAAAAGCGTCCCGTCTGAAGGCCGTATAGCAATTCTTCCTCCTGACGAGTATTATAAGTTGATTGCTGAAAATACAGATGCAATCAATCGTGATTATAACCCCGAAGGTAACGGCTCCGTTGCTGCTGGTAACATCGTCTCGGTTGCAGGTGTTCGTATTCTTAAGAGCAACCACATTCCTCAGACAGACGAATCTTCTGCTACAAATGTTCACAATAGTACGTCCGTCAACAACGACCCGTTTGCAGGAGCAGGCGTAGGCTACGGCGGATACGATTTTAGTCAATGCATTGGTATTGGTTTCCAAACAGAAGGCCTCGGCACTGTGAAGTTGCTAGACCTTGCAATGGAATCCGAATATTACATGGAACGTCTCGGAACGATGCTAATGGCTCGTTACGCTATGGGCCATGGCGTGCTTCGTGAAGAGTGTTGTTACTCATTCAGTAACGAGACTTGACCTTAAGTAGTATTTAGGTTATACTCATCACAGTGAGTCTCCCCTGGGGCGGCTCCTCTTCGGAGGGGTCGCTCCTTTTTTCTATTATTGGAGAATTATAAATGGCATCAACTAGAACAACTGAATTAGAGGCAATCAATACTATGTTGTCTGCCGTAGGTGAACCTCCAATCAACTCGTTAGATGGTCAATCGAATGCAGATGCGGCTATCTCTCGTAACATTCTTACAGAAATCAGTAGAGAAGTTCAGGCACACGGGTGGCACTTTAACACCCAAAAGAAAGTCACCTTTTCTCCTGATGATTCTACAAAATTCATCAATCTTCCAGACAGCGTACTTCGTATAGACATTGAATACTGGATGGAATCTTCAGGTACATCTTCGTCTTACGACACCAGAGATGTAGCCCAAAGAGGTGGCAGGCTTTTCAACAAAACCGACAACACCTACCTGTTCACTAAAGATGTGGAAGCGGGTGTAGTGTACATGCTGGACTGGGATGACCTTCCAGAGCCAGCCCGTAGATATACCACAGTAAGGGCAGCAAGAATCTTTCAAGATCGAATGGTAGGGTCTCAAGCACACCACGCATTCAGCCAAGAAGACGAGGTTCGTGCCTTGGCTCTACTCAAAGAGTTTGAAGGAGACACGGCTGACCATTCTATATTTGCAAACTATGACACATACCGCATAGTGAATAGAGCAGACGCATCACGAGGAATCACTTAATGCTAGTTACCACCAGTTTTCCTAATCTTGTAGGAGGTGTATCTCAACAGCCCTCAGCACAGCGACTTCCAAATCAGTGCGAGGTTCAAGAGAACGCCGTACCTCTACTTGTTGGTGGCTTAATCAAGCGTCCTCCTACGAATCACATTTTAGAACTCAAAGACTCTTCAGCAGCATCCATAGACCTTAGTGGTGCTTTCACACACTTCGTCACAAGAGACTCTGAAGAAGAATTCATTGTATCTCTTCCGGGTACTACTAATACAGTTTATGTGAATGACTTAACAGGAGCCGCAAAGACTGTCTATTCAGACTTAGGAGACAGTACATACCTTCAAGCAGGCGCAGGGTCCACTGCAACTATCACGTTCAGCGGTTTGCCCACGGCAGACCAGACTATAGTTATAACTTCTACAGGTGGCACAGCGAAAACATACACGGCTAAAACAGGCGAAACTCTAGCAGACGGTGAGTTTGTGGCTAATGGAACCGTGGCTGCAACAATAGCCTCTCTTCAAGACTGTATTGAACACACATCAGGAGAAGGACACAACGGTGCGATCCTAGTATCCAGCGATGGCGTTGATACTCTCAAGTTGACTCAGGCAGTCGTTGGAGTTTCAGGTGACAAGCCAATAACAAACAACCTTGGTGCGAATGTCTCTTCTTCAAATTTCAGTGGAGGGGCTGACCCAGACACTTCGGCTCTAAAAGCAATTACTATTGCTGACGTTACCTTCCTTGTGAATACAAATGTTAAAGCAAGGATGAAAGAAGATGTAACTCAACTCTCCCCCCATTCAAGGAGTCAATCGGCGACTCCCTACGATGGGCTTATTTGGGTACGCTCGTCTAGTCAGGGAATTGCCTACAAAGCCGTAGTAAGAGCAGATAGTGCGGAGTCAGATACAGAAATATCTGTAGTACATACCCCTGCCCCTGATGACTTGGGGGGAGATGGTTCTACGGGTGATCCTAATATCTACGGCTTCCCTCCCGGCTCTCCTTCTACAACTGCTATTGCAGCAGGACTAGCCTTAGGAACCGCTGTAACAGACTGTGCAGTCACTGCAAGTGGACTTAATGGAATAGCCAACTACACAGCAGAGTCCAGCGGTAGTGTTGTGTTTGTTACGAACACCGCAGAAGACTTCCAACTCACTGTAGAAGACTCTCTAGGACAAAACGGACACAAGATAATCAAAGGAAGCGTTGGTAAGTTCGCTGATCTTCCTCCTATTGCTAAGAATGGCATGATTGTCTTGGTAAAAGGTGATCCTGAATCTGAAGTAGACGACTACTATGTTAAGTTTGAAGTCAATGGAGACGGTGGTGCGGACTTTGGAGAAGGCTTGTGGATAGAGACCATTGGTCCTGCCATCAAATATCAATGGGATTATGACACACTTCCCCATATAATCATTAGACAGGCCGATGGAACCTTCATGGTTAAACGAGCCGATGGGACTACTCCCAGTTCTAATGTTCCTGTGGGTGGTAATTATGCTTCATTTAAGTTCATCCCAAGGGAAGCGGGTTCAGACCTCACTAATCCAGCACCTTCCTTTGTTGATAACACTATTAACGACATCTCATTCTTCAAGAACAGACTAGCGATCATGAGTGGAGAGAATTGTGCTTTAAGCGAAGCCGCAGAACTCTTTAACTTCTTCCGAACCACTACAACACAGTTGCTAGACATAGCACCTATTGATGTTGGTGTGGGTGGAACAGAGATCAATAAGATAGAAAAGGCTATACCGTTCAGCGACAGGCTCATACTGTTCTCTGAGAGGACTCAGTTTGCTCTCCAAGGAGAAGCCATCCTAAGCCCAATGACTGCCTCAATCACACAGGTGACTAACTGGGACGTTACTACAAAGGTGTCTCCCGTCTCTGCGGGTAGTTCCTTGTTCTTCCCATTCAACCGTGGGTCATTTAGCGGCATACGTGAATTCTATAAGACTACTGAAACCGATATTAACTTCGATGCTGTGGAATCCACGGCACAGGTTCCAAAATACATACCGGGAATCGTTGAGGAGATGACGGTATCTACCCACGAAGACTTACTGGCTGTGCTGGCTCGTTCTGGTGGTGCGGCTACTAATGAATTCTATATGTATAAGTATTACAAAACAGAGAAGGGTCGTGTGCAATCTGCGTGGTTTAAGTTTATTCTCACTGGTTGTGAGATCATTAACCTGCATTTCATCGGACAGTCCTTGTATTTGATACTAAAGCGAGGAAGTAAGACTTTCCTTGAGAAGATGGACTTGCAAACAGGACTCACAGATACAGGAAAAGCGTACACCACGCACTTAGATCGGCGAACATCTATAACAGCCGAGGAATCTGGCTTCGTGCTGGAGTTGCCTTATGACATAGAAAGCGGAGATACGATGCAAGTAGTCTCTGAGGACGGTGAGGTGATGACTATTCAGTCACAGACCACAAATACCATCACTCTTTATGAAGAATTTGCGGCTTCTGACATGTTCTATGTTGGAATACCGTATACTATGAAGTATCAACTGAGCAAGCCCGTTCTCAAAAGGCAGAAGCCTGACGGCGGGTATGAAATCATCGCAGTTGGTAGGCATCAGATAAGGTACATGACCGTGGTTTACTCCGATACTGCATACTTCTCAGTAAGAATCACCCCTGAAGTAGGGGGCAGCGATGGAACTCCCATTGATTATCCCTACAGCGGTAGGTTCTTGTCTACAGGAGGATTCCTTGGTCAGGTAGTGAGTGACTCAGGAGACTTCAGGTTTCCTGTCTTCTCTCAATCTGATGCAGTTAAAATAGAGATACTTAATGATTCTCCTCTGCCTAGCAATATACAATCAATAGAGTTTGAAGCGAACTTCGTATCTCGCTCTCAACCAAGGTTCGCTTGACACACACCAGTATTGACATTTCGATAGAAGAAGATATCTCGTATATTGCAGAGAACATGCGAGAGGCTGATCTCATGGAGATACAGGCTCTAGGTGTTCCTGATCCGCGTATGGCTCTCACTCATGGGTTTGAGCATTCAAAACCTAATTGTTACTCAGGGTATAACCATGGAGTGCCTGTAACTATGTTTGGAGTGACTCCCCACGCTGAGACTCCGCAGATCGGGTTCATCTGGCTCCTTGGAACAGATCGAATAACTACGGATATTCCTATTAGTTTCTTGAAGAAGAGCAAGAGGTTCTTACCTGTTCTAGTAGAGCCTTACGACATGGTGTGTAATATTGTGGACAAAAGAAATACCGTTCATATCAAATGGATGAAGTGGCTTGGTTTTTCTTTTGTTAGTGAAATAATTTACGGTCCTGAAAAGAGACCTTTCTACGAGTTTGCAAAGATAAAGGGTTAAATTATGTGTAGTCCTATGGCTGTAATGGGTGCCGCTTCAGCAGGAGCGCAGGGTATGGCAGCACAACGCCAAGCCAGAAGCCAAGGAGCATACAACCGACAACTGTCTATCTGGAGAGCCGAACGGTATCAACAGATGGTGGATTATCAACAGGAACTTGCGGACTGGCAAGCAGATAACTACTACAAAACAGCATTTAGTGCCGAAGAGAGTGCGCAGGGTCAGTATTCAACAGTGCTGGAACGAGTGGATCAAGTAAGAGAACAGACTCTCCATAACATAGCGAAGGCTTCAAGGGCTGCTCAAAGAGGAAGTGCATTCGTTCTTGCTTCGGCTTCTGAAACAGGAACTCAAGGAGTATCTGTAGCCCTCGCTCAACAGCAGTATGAACTCCTAGAGGCTCGGCATACCTACGTCTCATTTGAGAATCTCCGTAACGGACTAAAGCAGTCACAAAGAAACTTGTTAGGTATACAAGCACAGGCTCAAGGTAGAATAAATGCAGCAATGCCTGCACCACTGGCTCCATTAGACCCAGTACAACCCACAATGCAAGTCCAGTCCCCATCTATGCTTCCTTACTTTGTTCAAGGCGGCAGTGCCGCAGTGGGAGCAGCAGCATGGCAGCAGGGCGTAGATGCTCAGACCATGTCTCCTGCGGACTATGATGCCAACTGGGGAGGTAGTAGTTTTGAGAACTTCTGGAATTGGACAGGTGGAGGCGCAAATGAATAAGATGTATAAGGTGATAAACAATGGCTAGAAGAAAACGACCTTCAGTAAGACCGGGGGGACTAACCTCCGATCCCGTGGATAGTGGAGCCGCCCCTGTTGTTCAAGCGCAGGGAGTAGATGTCTTCACCCCTCCAGGCGCAGCAGGAATGCCACAGGCTCCTACTGCTGCTCCTCTTCCAGTAGAACTTTCTCAGCAAGACGCTAGAGATTGGGACGCTATGGGAAAAGCACTTGGAGGGCTGTCACAAACTCTTGGTCAACTTGCTAAAGCAGAAGCACTAGGTTCTCTAAAGATGGCTCAATATGGAGCAGAAGAACTCAAAGTCTTAAAAGCGGAGATGGATAAAACTGGCAAGACTTTTGCTGATATGCATGATGCGGATGCTATTCCTTTCTTTCAACATCCAGCAGCAATTAAAGCATTCTCGGCGGCTATGTCTAGGATTACGGCAGAGGAACATGATTCAGATTGGGAAATTGATACACCAAGGCGACAAGCAAGCAACCCTAACATTCTCGATCACGCTAAGATGATGCAAGAGTATGATGACGGACTCAAAGCGAAGGCTAGAGAAATCTCTTCAAGAATTGCAAGGCCTGATGTATTTGAAAGAGAACTACTGTTAGCCTCATCCCCCCTTAGAGCGAGGACAAAAAAGAAACACGAAAAGTACATCAGTGAGAAATACTTTGAACAGACGACGAACGCTTTTAAGATTGACGTGCAAAATGCTGTGCTTTCGGCGGCAGAAATGGAACCTGAGGTTACTATGAATATGACCGAAGGTCCGCCTCCTCTATTAGCGCGTATAGAAGGTTGGACAAAAGAATCTCCAGAGGACCTTAGGGAAAGGAAACTAGAATTTCTAAAAGAAAACCTTACTAACCTTCTGGATTCGCAGTATGGAGGTCCTCTTACAAACGTAGCAGGAGAACTGCTTGGGGAAAAACTAATCCACGGAGCATTAAATGCCCTTGAATTAGAGCATAGCGAGTTATTTTCCTCTGTTATAGATTCCCTAAAAACAGGTCCCAAGGATGACAGAAAGAATTTAGTAGGAAAGAAGGGAAAACTCTTCGACTTGTATTCCGATAAAAAGGACGACATTGAAAGATATCAGAATACTCTACGACAGAGAAAAGCAGACGCTATCTTTAATGCACGAGTAGGCGGCATGGAAGAAATGTTTACAGACCTAGCAGTGGGGGTTTTAGAGGGAGCAGGCGAGTGGCCGGGAATTCCTTTTGAAATAGAGAGACAAAAAAGAAACAGGTTTACTGATGCAGAATTAACTACCATGATTCTTGAGATGCATGGAGGATTCACAGAGGGTAGTGTTGAAGAATTTGGAGATGGGGGAACAGCAACTCTAAGCGGCAATACGATTACTTATAGCAATGGGAACACAACAAAGCCGATAAATCTAACTACTTCTATTAAAAACGCTAGGGGTGTAGTATTTAGAAGAGCAGTTGAAGCCAGCGAAGTAACGTATGGCAGGGGAAACATATTAGCACACGTTGGTGCTTCCGCAGAACTGGGGGTGGCGGCTCCAAGGGTTCAGCAGGTACTGAGTGCCACGTTCAATATGGCAGAGTTGGCAGACGTGGATCATATCTTTACTGACAAAGACGTACACACGGCTAAAGAAGCCTTCGCCGCTTACTCGGCAGGACGAGGAATAGGAGGTTTTAATTGGATCAATAATCATGTGTCTGGTGACATGAAACCTTTTTATGAACTAGCATATGTTTTACAGAACGATGAAACACTACAGGAAGTGCTAGGTACTACAGATACTGGAAGTTTACTCAATGTACTGGGTGGGACCGCAGGAAAAGCCCATCCTCCACTACTCGGATTTGAAGAGACCTTTCAGACTTCGTGGGCTTCCTATTTTCCTGATGAAAGTGTCCATAGATTAAATACAACTGCTGTAGAAGAAGTTAGAATGGTTGCTAAGGGTCTGATGTGGCTAACAGATTTGGACATGGAGCAGTCGATAGGCAAAGCACTGGAAGCACGAGAAGAACGAATGTTCACACTGCACAACGGAATTAAGGTCGATAGACAAGACATGACAGAAGAAACGATGACGGGATACCTTAAACTAGACAAGGATCATCATCTTTCTAATGAGATTCCACAAGTTCTGGATTACCCCATTGGATCGAGGCTTCTGGAACCCGGACTAAACCTACTGGGACTGGGAGGGCCAGTATTAGCAGGTCGCGCAGCAGTTGCAGTAGCCTCAGAAGTTCCTAAGTTATTTGTCGACATTGCACATACAGTTGATTACCTTACAGGGGGGGATGTAAATGAGTGGACTTTTGAAGCCACAGCATTATCCTTTTACCAGCGAGTCAGGAGCAACTGGTTTAGTATGAATAAAACTAGCGAAAGAGATATTACTGTACCTGAAGCACTGGAAGCAGCCGAAGACGTTCTTAGAACTGCTGCTCCAAAGTGGTTCTCAGGAACCGAAGATGTGGACATCGAGATTATTGGGTTCTTTCCGTATGAGGATGGAACAAATGGAGGCTCTCTCTACCAACTAAAAATGCAGGACAGAGACGGCACGACTCCAATGAACCGAAACAATCCGAAAACCAACAACCCTTGGACCATGGCAGAGATAGTTGATCTTGTAAAGTGGAAAGATAAGCCAAGAACTCGCAAGACTGTCGCAGAGTCTGTGGGAACATACATAACTGACAAAGGAAAAGATTTAGGCATATGGGCAGGGATGAAGCACCTTGACTACATGGAGAGGCGATCTAGAACAGCAGAACGATGGTTGGAACGCATGTCTCCAGAAGAACTGGAAAGATTAAAAGAAAAATACGTATACCCGCATACTCGTGAAGAGGAAGAGGATTAAAAATGGCTGATCCACAAATAACGCCAGAAGACGGCGGAGTTGACCCCTCTCGTCCCGTGTCTCTTTCAGAATTATGGACACCAGACATTCCTGCTGAAAGAACTCGTAGAGAATTTAATAACATCTACAAATATCGAGCAGATAAAAACATAGGTTTCTTAGGGAAACTTCACAACGCTTTTGTAGGTGAAACAGTAGCGGGGGAACTGTATAGATCAATGACCAGTCCTGATTTCAAAGAAACAGGATATGTAATTACTGATGAAGATATAAAGAAGTATGCATCAGACCTAGACCCTCACACTGCACAGCGAGTTGCCACAAGTTCTGAGTCCTTTTCAGAATTTCTGTATGAAACAAATGAAGCACGAATGACCATGAAGAGACGTGCTGAGTTATTCTCTGGAGGGCCTTTAGGAATGGCTTCCGGCTTTGGGATGGTGATGGTTGCTGCTGGGGGCGAAGCGGTCTTGTTGACTCTACTAGCGTCGGCTGTGGGAGGTCCAGCGGGAACCGTAGCGGGACTAGGTAATGCTGCTGGTCGAGTGACCAGAGCGAGAGCAATAGGCAAAGCACTGGCAATCACTACAGCAATAGATATCCCTCTGGAGACTACTAGATATGCTCTCGACAAGACTCTACGACCACTAGATGCAATGATTGCTGTAGGTGCTTCGGGAGTGCTAGGTAGTGGACTTGCTGCATGGAAGCCCGGCTTGTTCTTGAGAGAACTTCAGGATATGTCTAAAGCAGCACAACTGAAACAAGCAGCGGCTCTGCATTCGGAAGCGGGTGATGACACTCTGAAAGAGGTTGTTGATAGAACAATGCAAGAGCAAGTCAAGGTGACAGTGGTTCCCTATGATGAATTCGTTGAATCCGCAGGCGCACTCAGTCGAGTGGATATGTTCAAAGAAGCAGAGGCTCTTGGTATCAAAACAATCGACAGTGTGAAAGGCCGCGTTTCCAGAAGAACACAGTCCGCTATTCGTAAAGATATTTCTGAAGCACGTCGAATGGAAGCCCTCGGCCATGTCCCACTAATAAAGTCGCTTAGTCGAAAAGGAATGTTCACTCAGGCGGAGCGACTGGGCATCAAAACATACAAAAGAAAACATTCTGATATTCGTGCAGATATTGCTGAAGCACGTCGAATGGAAGCAGTAGAATCGCTCAGTAAACGAGAGATGTTTGACCAGGCTAAGACTCTTGATATAAAAGTATATAAAAGAAAGCATTCCGATATTCGCAAGGATATCGCAGAAGCCCGTAGGAAACTAGGTGTTAAACATGAGGTTACTGGCACAAAGGTTGTAGATGATGGAGGGAATCCTGTGACTGTTTTTCACGGAGGCAGAGCAGCAAGGGTATCAAATTTGTCGCCAAAGGATACGCCAAGATCACTCGCGTTGACTGGTCGTGGCATCTATTTCGATCTTCGACGATCAGTGGCTGAAGGATATGCAAAGAGGGCTGGTGGGGTTGTACATGAAGTTCTATTAAATATTAAAAAGCCGTTTATCAGGGGAACAAGTGAGTGGGGGAAAAAAGCCATGAAAATCCTTCACGCTGAGATGGCAAAAAAGGTGGATGCTAACTGGGCGAGTGCTGAAATTGCAAGAAGGGGAAATAAGCACTTTTATGAAACTGCGGTGAGTCCCGGAACAATTACAAAGATGCTTCGGTCTGAAGGATTTGATGGAGTCAAGGATGGGCAACAATGGATGGTGCTAGATGCATCTCAAGTTGTTGGCAGAACTGAGACTGCACTTGCAGCCAAAAGCAAGATGGCTAAGGGGACAGCACCAGTAATAGATGCTCCACACCCCGTATCAGGGGTTCCAGACAGCGCACTGGTTGTTGGGGGCAAGGTTAGAAGCGTAGGCCCCGGACCTTATATGGTCCATCTCAAGGTGGATGAAATAGGAATAGACCCCGGACAATTCAAAATCACAGGACATGGAGAAGGAGGCAGAGAGACTGTTGCTAGAGCGATTGATAAAATAGGTCCTGATGTTGCTACAACTCCCGTTTCTTACCGACTGCTGGCTGATAAGAGTGAGTTTACAAGACGGTTTACTAAGGCTTTTCTAGAAGTCCCTAGAGAACATGGATACAATGTGTGGACAGCGTCTAACATGAACAGAAGAAGACTGATAGACTCGGTGTGGCCTGAAGTAATAAAAGCAAGAGACATGGCGAGAAAGGCGGGGGGAAAACTAGAAGATGATGTTATTGTGGCTGCTGTAAGGACTGAGGGAGACCCTACTGACCCTGCAACAGCGCATGCCGTCGCTGCTATTCGTAAGTTCTTCAGGTTTGCTAAAAAACACGGACAAGACAACGGGGTTTTCGTTGACGCAATTCCTGATGATCCGATGTACTTTCCCAGAAATTGGAGTGGTCCTAAAGCGATTGCGCTTGATGAAGAAATGGGGAAACCCCAACTTAATGCTCTTGTAACTGGAGCAATAAGGAATCACAAGTCGTTTGAAGCGATAGTGAAGACTGAGGCAGCCGCAAAAATTCTAGGGAAACACATACTAGATGTTGCAAGAAATCCGCAGCCACACAGACACTGGAAAGACACACAACAGTATTTACTAGACCCAATACAAGAGTCTCTAACGGCAGAATTAAAGAAGGCGGGAGAATTTTCAGAGGACATCGTAGAATCCTTTATGGACTTGATTATTCCACATTTAGAGCGAGAGCCTCACATTTCTTATGGCAAACGACGACACGCTATGGATGAAATGTTTGAGATGACTATGCAGCCACTCGACAAGACGCAGCCTAGCAGGGTTGTTCGTATTGACGAACTTTTCAACAACAGCCTCCTCCATTCTCTTTCTATGTATGCTCAGAGAATATCGGCGGGGGTGGAGGTAAGAAAAGGCATGGAAGCCTTGACAGGCAAGCCCAATACTACCATACAGACCTTATTAAATAGGCTACAGAAGGAAGCATTGGAAGCAGGAGATGATGCTGATTTTGTTATGTGGGCTGCCGATCATACATACAGAGCATTGACTGGACAGCCTATTTATATGGACAAGCAAAAAATGCAGCATATCATGGCGATGAATGCCTTCGCACAGGGGACTATTGGACCAACGCTGGGCTTTGCTCAAGTTCCAGAAATTGCTTCTTTAGTAGCGAGAACAAGTACCAAAGCAGCCCTTGGAACAATGCCTAGTCTGAAAGATACGGCAGGCATTTTTACTATGGGTATAGCAGACCTTGCCAAGGGACGGCAGGGGTTGGGTCTTATTGGTAGAGCAATGACCGATGATGTCGCGGCAGAAATAGAAACTTTTGCGGGATGTGTCGATTATCGCATAGGCGACCACATGATAAGAAGGCTAGATGAGATGCAGTTTGATGAAGATTATGTGGCTAAGGGTATTCTTGGGTATACTGAATATGGCCGCATGGCCGCAGCCTTGGCTCCTACTGGCATCATGCCTATGGATACCTTTTTAAGGACATGGGCGAGGCAGGCATCATTCCAACATTTTGTAAATGAAGCATATAAGTGGGATGGGAAAGCGGTCACTCTAAGCAAGGGGTGGTGGAAGAACTCTAAGAAACGTATGTCAGAAATAGGTCTGGACGAGGCTGACTTAGACAGGCTCTTCAAGGAGTTGAGAAACACCGATATAATAAAGGTGGAAAAAAGCGGTATATTCGGGAACTATGCAGTCAAATCCTTTAATCAAGAGAACATAAAAGACCTATATATCATGGATAAGTTTGCGTTGGCTCTGAAGCGGCACACTGATCATACGATTCAACGCCAGTCATTTGGAGAGTCTCCTGCTTGGGTGAATACAGGCTTAGGAAAACTCTTTGCACAATATAGAGTGTTCATGCTTGCTTCTAAATCCAAACAACTAGCGGCTGGTGTTTCTCGTTTAGACGCAACAGAAGCCGCAAACATGGTAGGCTCTGCTGCTCTTGGCATACTCGCATATAAGATGCAGACGTACTACCGCGCGGCTTCTATGGATGAATACGAGAGAAAACTATACTTGGCTAGGCGATTCCAAGAAGATCAGTTGATTAAAGCAGGAATCTTAAAAGGCTCATATTCTAGTATATTCCCAATGCTCATCGACAGCGCATCGTGGCTCATAGGCAAAGAGCCTGTATTTGATCCATCTATGAGGACAACAGGACTAGGCATTGACCCAATCAGAGGCTCTGTCCCATATAGCATACTATACGGAAAGGGCTGGAGAGCATTCAGAGAAGGCACTGGTGCGATGTTCAGAGGTGACAAATTATCTAAAGAAGACTTAAGGAATTTCAAATCTCTTATATGGATGATGAAGATGCCCGGCGTAGATCAGGGAATAGACAGACTATTCATAAACCCAGCAAATATTCCAGAGAAGAAATAAGGATTAAACAATGGCAGATAATTATACCGACTTTGGGGTCATAGGAGAACTCAGTGAAGCCCAGCAAGGCGGTGCGTTCCCCATAACGCTGGACTACGTCTCCACGGCTCACTTCGGCGTAACCATTACAAACGGGGCTTCTCTAGACAAAATTGATTTAACCACGGATCAATTCACGGTATCTACAGATACTGGAACCGTGATCCAACTGACTTTCTCTGCCATCGATAATTACGATTCATTAGCACCCATAGACATGGTGCGAGTCTACAGAACGACCCCCACGACTGTCGCAGAAAGAACCTTCGTAGACGGCTCCGTCCTTAAAGCCAGCGATATCAATACGCAGAACAAGCAGTTGTTACTGGGTATCCAAGAGCGAGGCAAGGGTGACATTACCATAGACACCGATGGTAAACTGGATGCTGCTTCTAATCTCGCTGGAGTAGCCACACAGATCAAGAATGTAGCACGCCCTGACTTCGACAATGAAGTAGCAACAAAAGGGTATGTAGATTCCGCCGCTGTCTATGGATCGGCCTTTGGTGCGGGGGACCCTCAGTATTGGACGTTTACAACAGCAGAGGCTGATATTTCTGACACCACGCCTGCTAATCGAGTGTATACTTTAGCCACCCCTGACCCAGCGACTACCTCATCAAACATGTTTCTTGTTGAGGCAGGAGGTGTTCTACAAGACCCCGAAACTTATACAGTAACTCTCGTTTCGGGAGTGTACTACTTAACGCTTGTTGGGGGTGCTACAAATATTGAAGATGATGGCGTAGAGATCATTGTAAGAAACTTTGGAGCCTCCAGAAACGTCATATCGCAGCCGTATCAACACGCAGACGATCTTACTACAACCGTGGCTTTGCAAGTGCGAAGGCTCAGTGCGAGTACAGAAGGACCTCTTCAAGAGTGGCAAGATGAAAGTGGAGATACTCTTGCTTACTTTAATAATGTGGGGTCTCTCCGAATAGGCAAGGGCGGTATTGACGATCCCAACATCTTAATTTCTAGTGGCTGGGCGTTAGATGGAACTCACGACGACAGCGATACACAGGTAACAGGACTAGGAATCGAAATAGGAAACTTTACAGCCGCGAACACGGCAGGTATTCATCTAGGAAGATATGAAAGCGACGATGCCGCCAACCAATTCTCGCGTATTCGTATTTCGGGAAAGTCAGGAGCAAACCCGGCTTCTTCATGTATTGCCCAATATCATGGGACAGAGTTAGTATTCAAAACCACGGTGGGGGGAGCCATTACGGCGGCTGGACAACTTACCGCTGACTCAATACGAATACCCCCCACGGAGGGCAGTCCGGGAATCAGGTCTACAAATGAAGCCACAAATCCTGGTGTAATCTACTTTCATACAAGCGGTCCTGTCATGCAATATAGCACTGACCGCTATCTTAGTGTGCGCAGTGATAAGACATACGTAAAAGGACCCCTAGAGACTTCCGAAGGAGACCTCACAGTAGACGGCGGAATTATCGTGAGTCCCGAATCAAGCAGTGGAATCATTACGCTTAAAGGGGAGGGATTGATTAAGTCTTCTGAGTATACTGGATCAGTTGGGTGGTTGACAGGAAGCGGTCCATCCCTTTATTATAATAACGATCACTCCATATTAGCAAAAAGTGATTCCGTATATTGCACTGGACTTTTGGCTATTAGAGAGAACGGATACCTTGACTTAGGTTTCACTCAGGCGACAACACCTAGCGGGAGCGACTGTCAAATCAAGAACATGGCAGAACCCACAGACGCTACGGATGCGGCTACTAAGGGTTATGTGGATGAACTTGCGCCAAAGGTAGGAACATTTGCTCTTATGGCAACTGGGGGAGCAAGAATCAAAGTGGATAGCAATGACAGAGTTGATACCTACACCCCTTATTGGCACATTGATGATGGCGACGTAACTGTAACCACCAACAACACCGACGACATAACTTTGACTTTTTCAGGAAATCTGGCTGACATTGGTGCCGCAAATTATGAAGTAAAAGTTAGAATACTGAATAAGGCCAGCGGTGGCTCGCAAGACCTCCTGATTGACCCCATAAAAGTCAACTTCGTCACGAAAAATGATAATTCTGCTCTCATAAACATGCACAGCAGTTACAACGGCGATAAATACGCAGAGATTCAGTGGGAAATCTTGGCATATACGTCGGCTCTATAAATAAAAGGAAACTAAAAAATGGCAGACAGTTATATTGATTTTGGAGTGGACGTAGGAGGCGAGGTAGTTGCTCTAACGCAGACCGATGGAATCTTCGACAACCTCACACTCAACTACTCCTCTACGGACCACCTTGGTGTCATAATCACCAATGGGACGACCCTAATCCAAACTGTCCTTACCGCTGAGCAGTTCACCGTAGACACTACTGGTTCACTCAAGATAACTCTAGACTTCGATGAAATTGATGAGTATTCCGTCTTAGCAGCCACAGATATGGTACGGATCACTCGTACTACTCCTACCTCAGAACTTGAGAGAACCTTCACAGACGGTAGTGTTCTCAAAGCCAGCGATCTAAACACTCAGCACAAACAGTTGCTATATGGAATCCAAGAGCGAGGCCCTGGACAAATCACGCTTGATACAGATGGTAAACTGGATGCCGCAGCAGGTCTGGTAGGTGGCGTGGCTACCCAAATAAAGAACGTAGCCCTACCAGTGAATGATGACGAAGTAGTCACCAAAGAGTACGTAGACAACCTACAAATCTATGGCACAGCATTTGGAGCCACGGACCCACAATACTGGGCGTTCACTACAGGAGACGATGAGGTAGGGTCTGATCGAGTGTACACACTGGCATCCCCTGTACCCTCCTCAGAAGTAGACAACATGTATCTAGTGGAGGTAGGTGGAGTCATCCAGTCTCCAGCGACTTACGTGGTTTCTGTGTCAGGCGAGAATTACACACTGACTCTTGTTGGTGGTGCAGACCCCGCAATCCCTGACGGAGTGGCTATAGCCGTTAGAAACTTCGGGGCATCTAGAAACGTCGTCTCACAGCCCTACGTAAACGCACTGGACACCACGGTTGCTCTGCAAGTCCGTAGAAAGTCAGAAACTACATCAGCCAATCTCCAAGAGTGGCAGGACGAAGGTGGAAGTTATCTTTCTAGGATAAATAGTGATGGGGAGTTTCGGGTAGGATCGGGTGCCCTAAACTATACAGGGATAGAAAGAGAAATGATAAGGGTGGGGAAATACTCGCAGGGGAGCAATGCAGCGGGAATACAAATACGATCTCGCCACGGGACCAACACAAGCGGCTCTGAGGTGTTATTGAGTGCGAAGAACGACGTGGGAAATTCCAACATCGGATTCTTAATGTCAAGAAGGAATCTTGAGGATACGAGTTGGGATAATATGGTCGATATTAGGTGGAATGGGGACGTTACTACGGCTGGAGACTTTTTCCCTGGCGGGAAAATCGTACTGACATCAGGGACGGGCATAATTGAGAGTAACCTTGGGGGCGAGAAACTAATTAAGTTTAATGCTGACGGACCGCTGATGCAGTTTAATCCGTCTCATTCTATCCAAACGCAGAGCGACAAGGTACTCGTAGTAGGAGACTTGGAGGTTAATGCGGGGAACTTCGTGATCGACGGGGGAAGCACTAACGGTCTTAAGCATGCAATCAATAAAGGATCGTTTCATATAAGTCCTTCTGGTCCTACCATGCGCCACACTGTAGGTTCAAGCCCATATGTGACGGCTTGTGAGACCTACATTCACATGGAGGGACCCGTAGAGATGCGAGACACACTTCTGGTCGCAGAAGATTCTACTTTCAGTGGTGTCGTAGAGATGGAAGGCGATAATTCCGTCCCCTCGATAGGAGGCTTGGTTCTCTCAACACCTGCCTATAAAGAATATCAT
>Ga0208181_1000341_pt1 | contig 26605 bp, 19 predicted proteins | sample MalvirDeepMed_s6_FD_184244 | JGI IMG/M metagenome (GOLD analysis project Ga0208181, IMG submission 184244) | Marine viral communities from the Global Malaspina Expedition - Malaspina viral metaG DeepMed_s6 (SPAdes) (version 2) | ecosystem: Environmental > Aquatic > Marine > Oceanic | place... | reverse complement strand
GCGCTACTGAAAATCGATGCCCCGGTGATGGCGGTAACGGTTTCTTTACCCGCATTTATCATGTCTGCGTCTACTTCGCTTTCGGTGGGGTAACGACCCATACCTAATAGCCCGTTTTCTGACTGTAGCATTACGCTAATATCATCCGGTACATAACTTGCCGCAAGGGTAGGGATGCCTATACCTAAATTCACATAGTCGCCATCTTTAAATTCTTGAGCTACGCGCATGGCAATTTGTTCTCTGCTAAGCATTATACTGACTCCTCACTAACTACACGGCGCTCAATTCGTTTTTCAAAAGTCCCTTGAATAACGCGGTTAACATAAATACCAGGAGTATGAATTTCGCTTGGGTTAAGCGTTCCTGGCTCGACAATCTCTTCAGCTTCCACCACGGTAATCTTACCGGCAGTTGCGGCCATAGGATTGAAGTTTTGCGCCGTGTGTCGATATACACAGTTGCCGAATGTATCCGCTTTCCATGCTTTTACGATAGCAAAGTCGCCGGTAATGGCTTCTTCAAGAATATAGGGGCGCCCATTGAATGATTTTACCTCTTTGCTTTCACCTACCGGCGTCCCATAGCCTGTGGCCGTGTAGAAAGCTGGGATACCCGCACCACCTGCACGCATTTTTTCCGCTAGCGTGCCCTGTGGCGTTAACTCTACTTCTAGTTCACCATCAAGTAATTGCTTTTCAAATAGAGCGTTTTCGCCTACGTAAGACGATACCATTTTGGCAATTTGTTTATCTTCTAACAGAAGACCCAAACCGAAGCCATCAACGCCACAATTGTTCGATACTACCGTGAGATTTGAAACACCCAGCGTTTTGATTTGGGCAATTAGCCCCTCAGGTATTCCGCAAAGACCAAACCCACCTGCAATAACGGTCATTCCGTCTTTCAGACCCGCCATTGCGTCTTCATACGACGAAACGACCTTATTAAATCCTGCCATTTATACTCTCCAACCCATTTTGTTAAAAATAAGTATCAACATTGTTGCTTGATTTGTAAAATCGAATTAATCTTTCTATTAATAAATATTATTTATTATTTGCGAGGTTAGAGGGAATAAACGTGGACGTATCCTACCGACAAGTGAAAGCGTTTGTAGAAGTGGCGAAATCTTCGACATTTGCTGAAGCTGCAGTTAATTTACACCTTACTCAGCCAGCACTGTCTTCTGCCATTAAGAAAATGGAAGAGCAATTGGGCGGCAAACTCTTTAAGCGTAATACGCGTAATGTAAGCCTGACACCGGAAGGTGAAGTGTTATTCCCAAATGCCTTACGACTGCTTCACGATTGGGATAACACGTTTTCAGACATACAGAACTTGTTTGCCATGGCCAAAGGTCAGCTGACCATTTGCGCAATGCCCTCATTTGCAGAGTCACATTTACCCAGTATTCTATCTGCTTTTCACAAGAGAACGCCAAACGTCAACTTGCGTATCGTCGATGTAGTGATGGAGCAAGTTATTCACGAAGTCACTACAGGTCGAAGTGAAATAGGGTTTTCCTTCGAGCCAGAGCGAAAAGATGGGCTAGTGTTTAAAAGTCTGTTTTCTGACCAGTTTGTTGTAGTGGCTAATTCTTCTCAGGCCAAGTATTTAAGCAACGCGCCAAGCTGGCAAGACTGCTTGCTGCACCCTCTGGTAATGATGAACAGAGGCTCCGCGGTTCGGCATTGGACACAATCTCAATTAGCGCGTTTTGGTGAATTGAACATTATTGCCGAAACGGGTCAGCTATCAACGCTTGGCAAATTAATTCAAAATGGGTTGGGCATTTCAATTATGCCGGCTATTTGCCAATCTCAAATGGAGGGGTTAGGGCTGGTAGTGAGACAAATAACAATCAACCCGTTGATAAAAAATATCGGTATTATAAAGCATGCGCGAAAGGGTTTGTCGCTACCTGCTCAATCTATGTGGGACTTAGCTATCGCGCATTACGCTTAAATTGTAAAACCAAGTACTATGCGACGGAGTCAGTTAACCCACAGGGATAAGCAGGCTAACTAATAGGCCTTTACCACTTTTTCTTAGGGGCGAATAATTCGTCCAGTTCGTCGCGCTCTTCTTCTTGCTTCTTGGCCCGATCTTTCTCGTTTACGCTCTTAAGGTTACTTTGTATTTCGTGAAGCCATTCGCCTAATGTAGCTAGGCGAGACGTGGAATATTCATCTTGTTGTGTTTGGTTTTCCAGCGCATTTTTGGCTTTTTCAAAATACTGTCTGGCCGAGCCTAACATGTTAGTTTGAAGCGCAGCGCGGCCTCGCTTGATCAAGGTTTCTACGTTGACTTTTATCTGTAGTCGCTCTAACTGTTTATCTTCATCCATAAATACTTTCGAGTCTATTTGACCTTTACTGTGCTCTGAGCGCAGCACAATTCGCAGCTTTTTAACTGCTTGTATATATTGAATGATCATTTTGTCGTTATCAGGTAGAGAAAACTCTGACAATGCACCGCTTTTATCAGAAAGCGCTGCCGCCGTCGCCTGTTCGCTACTTGCAATTCGCTGTTTAAGTTCAGCGGTACTCGATAGTTCATTCATCGCTTTAAGCGCGTTGAGAATTCGATTGTGTAGAATCCCCATAACGCGAGAAGAAACCGGCATGTTTACGCAAGCGGCAATGACGTTTTCTGTCTCATCGACAATGGTGCGCTGCTTTGCTAATTCTGTTCTGCGCTCAGCTTCCTGCTTTTGTCGATGCTGTTGTATTGCGTTAATGAATATGGCCGCGATGAGCAAAACAACAATTAATATAATAATAATCACGTACATGCGTGTCTTTCCGTCTGTTTTATATTTTTTACAACGTCAGTGTATTCTTACTTACGGGCGTTACTTTCTGAATTACTTAAGGTTATCGGTCAATACTACGGTATTTTTACTTCAAATACACTTCCACCGAGCAATCCGCCATTAGAAAGTGCGATTGTTCCTTCCATGTCCTCCTGCGAATGGGCCCGTGCTATCAATTTTGCAAAAAACAAACCGAGTCCCGTTCTGCCCTGACTCAGCTCGAAATCAGAGAGAGCTTCGTGACTCTTAGACAACATAGACTCAGGGTAGCCGACACCGTCGTCTTCTATCTTTATCGATAAGTAGGAAGATGCGTCTATGGTTGCACTGACCTGTATTTTAGAAGTGCCGTAACGCATAGCATTAATGATTACGTCATTTAACAGCAAATAAATGAGTTCACTGTCTAAGTACCAGCTCAAGTCATCCTCAATATCAGTGGTTATGGTTATATTTTTTTGCGCTACATAAAGTGCATTTGACCCTACAACGTCTTCCACTAAGTCTTTGATAAAACTCTCGTCAACAGTAATAGGAAGGCTTTCTAACTCTGCCCGATACAGGGAAAGAATTTGGACAAGGTTGGTATTTAGCCGAGACGCTTCATAGTGAACACTGGCTACTTGTTCTTTCGCTTCAATATTTGTTGGAGACAACGTCTCACTTAAAGTTTCGATAGATTGGATAAGAAGAAATAATGAGTTTTTCATATCGTGCACTGCAGCGGCAAGCACAGAAGAAAAATCGATTGTGGAAGAAACCTGTTTACTGCTACTCATTATTTATTAAACGCCGTGCATCTTATTTGCCGTAACCTTAATGTAGTTCAATTTCATTAAGGCCGAAGCTTTACCGAGTAAAATGGTAAAAAATGAATTATTTTCAACTTTATAATGGTATTTTCGTAATAGCAACTAGTAAAAACGAGTAGTTTTGGTTATAACGGTGGGAGTACAGTGTCAGACTATCCCATTTAACGGTGTAAACTATGAAGCTACAGCAACTACGATATATCGTAGAAGTTCTTAACAATAATTTGAATGTTTCAGCTACCGCTGAAAGTTTGTATACCTCACAACCGGGTATCAGTAAACAAGTGCGCATGCTAGAAGATGAATTAGGCGTTCAAATTTTTGGTCGTAGTGGAAAGCACCTTACGCACGTCACTGATGCTGGTAATGATGTAATCAATATCGCGCGAGAAATTCTTGCGAAAGTTGAAAGCATTAAAGCTGTTGCCAGAGAGCATACACTGCCTGACCAAGGCAAATTAAACATTGCTACTACGCATACACAAGCCCGCTATGCATTGCCAGATGTAATACAAGGCTTTATGAGTAAGTACCCAAAGGTATCGCTTCATATGCACCAGGGTACGCCATCTCAAATAAGTGACCTAGCAGCAAAAGGTGAAGCAGATTTTGCCATTGCCACTGAAGCACTTCACTTATATAACGATCTGGTCATGCTGCCTTGCTATCACTGGAATCGCAGTGTCATCGTTAATAAAGATCATCCGCTTTCTAAGAAGGGCACCATAGACATTTCGGATATAGCAAAGTATCCCTTAGTTACTTATGTGTTCGGTTTTACAGGTCGCTCAGAACTCGACCAAGCGTTTGAAAGAGCAGGGCTTACACCTAAAATTGTCTTCACTGCGACAGACGCCGATGTAATTAAAACGTACGTTCGTCTTGGTGTAGGTATAGGCGTTATAGCCTCTATGGCAGTAAGTGAAGAGCTTGATGATGATTTAGTTAAAATAGACGCAAGTCACTTATTCGATTACAGCACAACAAAGATTGGTTTTAGAAAAGGGTCGTTCTTACGAAGCTATATGTATGACTTTATCGAGCGATTTGCACCTCATTTAACTAAAGACAAAGTGGAAAAAGCCATGATGCTGAAAAACAATGACGAAGTAGAAAAAATGTTCAAAGGCGTAACGCTTCCCGTGAAGTAGCGTTGTGAAAAACAAGCATGAATGAAAAAAGGGGCTGTTGCCCCTTTTTTGTATTTTAGTCTTTGTTTACTGCGGGCTAACGATCAACACTCTATGATATTTACTGCCAGTCCGCCTCGTGCCGTTTCTTTATATTTGGTTTTCATATCGTTGCCGGTATCGCGCATGGTCTTAATTACCTTGTCTAACGATACTTTCTGATCGCCCGTCCCGCGTAGTGCAAGTCGCGAAGCATTAATCGCTTTAATCGCACCCATGGCATTTCGTTCGATACACGGGACTTGTACAAGCCCACCAACCGGGTCACACGTAAGCCCTAGGTTATGCTCCATACCAATTTCTGCTGCGTTTTCTACCGACGCTGCGGTACCGCCCATTATCTCTGCAAGTGCGCCCGCAGCCATTGAACAGGCTACCCCAACTTCGCCCTGACAGCCGACCTCTGCGCCAGATATAGAAGCATTTTCCTTATAAAGAATACCTATTGCACCGGCGGTAAGAAGAAAACGGCTTGCGACTTCTTCATCTACAGGGCGTATAAATTTATCTACGTATTGAAGCACAGCGGGAATAATTCCGGCAGCGCCATTTGTAGGGGCAGTCACCACACGCCCGCCGGCTGCATTTTCTTCGTTAACAGCTAGCGCAAATAAGTTTACCCAGTCCATGGTCTGCATGGGGTCGTTAGTATGCTCCGTTTGAAGGCGGCGATATAAGCCAGGTGCGCGACGGACTACTTTTAGACCGCCAGGTAAAATACCTTCACTTTCAATGCCGCGTTGAATACAGGCTTTCATTACCAGCCATATATTATGCAACTGCTGCTTTACTTCATGCTTCGACCTAAACGTAGACTCATTACGCAGCATTAGCGAGCTAATACTTAACCCATTGGTTTTACATAAAGCAAGTAGCTCCTCGGCTGTTTTAAAAGGAAAGGGGACTGAAGCTTGTAGGGTAGCAGCGTGCGCTTTAGTCGCATCAAAGTCTTCGTCTTTTATAATGAAGCCACCGCCGATACTGTAGTATGTTTGCTGTTTTACCAACGCATCTTTGGCGTACGCGTAGAATGTCAGCGCGTTAGCATGTTTAGGTAGCGATTTACGGCGGTGGAAAATGATTGCGTTCTTGTTTGGGAAGCGCACTAGCTGCTGACCATTGAGTCGAAGTTGCTCGCTGTTGCGAATTTCCTCTAGTCTCGATTCAATGCTGTCTACATCAATCACATCGGGGAGTTCGCCGAGTAAACCCAAAATCACTGCTTTTCCTGTACCGTGTCCGATACCTGTTTGACCAAGAGAGCCAAACAATTCCACTTTTACACTATCTACAGTTTCAAAAAGCGCATTATCTTGTGCTAATTCGCCTACAAATTCAGCACCAGCTTTCATTGGACCTACCGTATGCGAACTAGAAGGGCCAATACCCACGCTAAACATATCAAATACACTAATCATAAACTTTCAAAATTAAAACAAAGTAATAATTAGATCATGCATCTACTAGGTAAAAACCACAATACAGAAATGCTAATAGCGAGATTAGTTTTGCTAATACACTGTAAAGATTAATTTATAGCGCAGTAAAGTTTTGAGATACGTTTGGGCATAGAACGTATTGTTAGCGGTATAACCACGTGTGTTTATACGCAGTGCTACGGGCTTAACCTGAAGTATGAATGTACGTGAGCTAGGGGTGGATATGATGGGAAAGGTTACGCAGCATCGCTGCTGTCGCCCCCCATATCATTCTTTCTTGCCAAGGAATAAAGTAAATAGGGAAGGCTTTTTTATCTCGGTGGGTTGTATGAACAAGGTGGTTTTTGCGATTTAACACATGAGCTAGGGGAACTTCGAACACGCTCTCTACCTCGTTTTTATCGATAACGGGGGTAAAGTCGGGGTTAACAAAGCCTACTACTGGCGCAATTTCATAGCCGCTGATGGTGCGGTATCTTGGTAGCATGCCTACCACATCAACGTGGCTTGAAGGAAGGCCAACTTCTTCTTCTGCTTCCCTTAGTGCAGCATCGAACAGCGAGTTGTCTGAGCTATCTACCGCGCCGCCTGGGAAGCTTATTTGTCCAGGGTGGTGTTTCAGGTGATGGGCCCGTTCTGTAAGTAATAGTCGAAGTGAATTTCCGTAATCAATCAGTGGGATTAATACCGCAGCCGGACGACCTGTTTTTTGTAAAGGAAAATCAGGTTCAATGTGAGGCTGCCTAAAGTGATGAAATTGAGATAGAAATTCGTTTCGTGTCATGGCCTTCTAATAATAGTTGTAAACAAGGTTGCTTGTATACCCTTTCAATTATTGGTTTATCGATTCAAGTACCGGCAGTATCTTCGAGACTTTGTCGAGGGTTTCTTGGTATTCTTCACTGGGTACTGAATCTAAAACAATACCACCGCCGGCCCAACAATGTAATCGGTTATTCTCTGCCAATACTGTTCTAATACAAATGCTTGAGTCCATGTCCTCACGGTAACCCATGTAAAAAACACTACCGCAATAAATATTACGTCGGTGTGGCTCTAGTTCATCAATGACTTCCATTGCACGAATTTTAGGGGCGCCAGTAATAGAGCCGCCGGGAAAGGCTGCCGCTAACAACTCAAGTGGAGAGGCGGTTTCGTTTAGCTCTCCGGTAACCGTACTGACTAAATGATGAACCGCTTCATAGCTTTCAAGGGCAAAGAGTGCAGGTACTTTTACCGAATGGGGCTTACAGTGCTTCGAAATGTCGTTTCGCAGCAAATCGACAATCATCAGGTTTTCAGAGCGATCTTTTTCTGCTGATAGCAGACTATCAGCACTCGCTTTATCCTTTAACGGGTTCTTAAATCGTGGACGCGTGCCCTTAATCGGCTTAGTTTCAACTATGCCATCCTTAATCCGCAAAAACCGCTCCGGTGAAATAGAAGCAATACAGCCGTCCGGCAGGTTGAAATACGCAGAGAACGGCGCTTGGTTTTGATTGCGTAGTTCACAGTACGCTTGCCAAATATTACCTTCATATGATGCAGTAAAACGTTGCGCCATATTAACTTGGTAACAGTCCCCAGCACGCAGATAGCCCCCGATGGTGGCTAAACTTTTTTTATACTCATGCTTAGACAGGTTTGATGTAAACGGCGTTGTTAACTTGAAATCTGGAGGCGCAGTATCAGTGACAACTTTTTTACTGCTGTCAGGGGCAGCAAAAAATGATGTTAAGGGGGCGTTATCTACTGAGCAGTAGTAGATATGGCCAGTTTGGGTATCTTCGATAAGCGAACGTAAGTATAGCCCGACGGTAAAGTCAGGCGTCGCGTAGTCGTCTTTCGCAACACTTGGCAATGCTTCATAGAAACGCCCTGTGTCATAACCCGCCATGCCCGCCACACCAACGATAAAGGGTAGGTGGGATGTATCGAAGTCTACATCTGCACTTATTACTACATTGTTTAGCTGCGAGTGCAAGTGTTGTTCGACGGCCTCGAAAGGGCGCTGCAGAAGGGCCTCACGCTTCGACGTAGAGACATCCACCAAGGTTACTTCATCGCCCTTCGCTTCGATAACGGATACAGGCGAAAACGCCATTATGTTGTAACGACCATCACTTTTTAAAGAGCCTGATGTGTCAAGCAGAAGGGAATAAGGTAGCGATGCCACCTGTTCAAAAAGCGTATTGAATGGCTCATGTGTGTTGTGATGTAAACCGACAATATTTAAGAGCGCTTCTTTCGTATAGCGAGACACATAGACGTGTAAGGGATATGCGTGTGACATAGGTAAATACAATACTTCTTTTTAAGGTCGTGACATTTCTTCAAACGCTTTGTTGAGAACCATTTTTAACTCAATTACAAAGCATTTTACGTGTACAACTACATAACGTTATGTTAATAATCCAGCGCGTCTAATACCGTTTTAGAAAGGCAAGGCGACATAGCTTTTAAAAATAGCTGGAATTAGCATTATGCGTATGGTTTTACATGGTGCGATGCCTTTAGATGCGCTAGTATACGCTTTTTTAGATAGCTAAGACCACGAAAGCCAAATAAAAAGAGGATGTCATGACCGTTATCCGTCAACAAGACTTCATTGACAGCATTGAAGATGCCCTGCAGTTCATTTCTTACTACCACCCACTCGATTACGTAAAAGCCGTAGAAGAAGCGTATAACAAAGAACAGAGCCAAGCTGCGAAAGACGCTATGGCGCAAATTCTTATCAACTCTCGCATGTCAGCAGAGGGCAAACGCCCACTTTGTCAAGACACGGGTATTGTAACCTGCTTTGTTAAAGTGGGGATGGGTGTAACGTGGGATAAAACCGACATGACCGTTCAGGAGATGGTTGATGAAGGTACCCGTCGTGCATACCTTAATCCAGATAACCCGCTGCGTGCGTCAATTGTGGCAGACCCTGCTGGCGCCCGTAAAAACACCAAAGATAACACGCCATCTGTGGTTCACATTGATATGGTGGCAGGTGAAAAAATTGAGGTGATGATCGCGGCAAAAGGTGGCGGCTCTGAAAACAAATCTAAAATGGTAATGCTTAACCCGAGCGATGATATTGCTGATTGGGTGGTTAAAACGCTACCAACAATGGGGGCGGGCTGGTGTCCACCCGGTATGCTTGGAATAGGTATAGGCGGTACAGCTGAAAAAGCAGCGGTACTTGCTAAAGAAAGCCTGATGGACCCTGTCGATATACAAGAGTTGATTGAACGTGGCCCACAAACTACCGATGAAAAGCTTCGCTTAGAAATTTTTGACCGCGTAAATAAACTCGGTATTGGCGCGCAAGGTTTAGGTGGTTTAACAACGGTAGTGGATGTGAAGATCAAATCCCTGCCTACACACGCCGCTTCTAAGCCTGTAGCCATGATCCCTAACTGTGCTGCGACACGTCATGCACATTTTTATTTAGACGGTTCAGGCCCGGCAGAGCTAACGCCACCTAAGCTTGAAGACTGGCCAGAAGTAACATGGGAAGTGAGTGAAAATACCCGCCGTGTAAACCTTGATGAAGTGACCAAGGATGATATTCAAGAGTGGAAAGTAGGCGAGACCGTCTTACTATCGGGTAAAATGCTTACAGGTCGTGATGCAGCGCATAAACGTATTCAAACTATGATGGAAAACGGCGAAGGGCTTCCCGAAGGCGTTGACCTAACCAACCGCTTTATTTATTACGTTGGCCCAGTTGACGCTGTAGGCGATGAAGTTGTAGGCCCTGCTGGCCCCACGACGGCGACGCGTATGGATAAATTCACCGATATGATGTTAGAAGAAACCGGCCTAATCGGCATGATTGGTAAAGCAGAGCGCGGCCCTGCTACGGTTGACTCAATCGCTAAACACAAAGCGGTGTATTTAATGGCAGTAGGTGGTGCAGCTTACTTAGTGTCTAAAGCAATTAAAAACGCGCGCGTTGTCGCTTTTGAAGATTTAGGTATGGAAGCCATCTACGAGTTTGACGTTGTTGATATGCCAGTTACGGTCGCTGTCGATAGTACAGGTGCCAATGCGCATAAAAATGGTCCAGCCATTTGGAAAGCAAAGATTGAAGAGTTAGACGCGTCGCTATCTAAATAGAGGCCAGCTTATGTTGAGCGACTGCATTATATTCGCTTAACTCATGCTCTAGTTCATAAAAAACAGGTGCGTATGCACCTGTTTTTGTATCTTTTATTAACCTTACCGTTAAGAGTGCGTACCAAAAATTCGCACCCTTAGTAGATAACGCGACCGCTGATGTTGGTAAACGCGGTTAGATTTGTTTATAGTGCTGTACAAAATAACAGTATGAAGTTAGCACTATGTTTTCCAACCTTATTTCCAGCGAACCCACTGCATTTTTAATTGCGTTTCTTGGTCTTGGCGTACTCGCGCTCTATTTATTCATTCGTAGCCAGACGGTGGCCGCGCGAATGAAGCATGTCACTACACAATGTGAACAATTACAAACTGAATTAAATAGTGAGCGAATCACTAGCGCCAAGTTACACGCACAAAATGAAGCGCATCAAGCACGCATCCAGGCGCTTCACACCGCGCATGAAGATAAACTTGCTGCGATGAACGCGTCTGAGCAGCGCTTACATACCCAGTTTGAAAACCTCGCAAACCGAATATTTGAAGAGAAGCAGCAGCGTTATACACAGCAAACTAAACACAATATTGAAGCGGTGCTTGCACCGTTTAAAAACGAATTAGACGGGTTTAAGCGCCAAATCTCTGAGCAGCATATCCGCGAAGGTCAAGAACGCGCGTCGCTTAAAACAGAAATATTAAGTCTTAAAGCACTTAATCAGAAAATCACTGAAGAAGCCGCCGCATTAACCAATGCACTAAAAGGCGACAATAAAAAACAAGGTAATTGGGGCGAGGTAGTATTAGAGCGAATTCTAAAAGAGTCAGGTTTACGAGAAGGTCACGAGTTCGAAACGCAAATGTCTGCTACCTCTGAACAAGGCAAACGCTTCCAGCCTGATGTTGTCGTGCACTTACCCAATGATAAAGACGTCATAATAGATTCGAAAGTGAGCCTCGCCGCTTATGAGCGCTACTTCAACTGTGAAGATGATACAGAAAAAGCCCAACACCTTGCGCAACATGTTGCGTCTATTAAAGGCCACATCAAAGGCCTAGGAGCTAAAGACTATCAAACGTTACAGGGCATTAAAACGCTCGACTATGTGTTGCTTTTCATTCCTATTGAGCCTGCATTTCTTATTGCAGTTGAAGAAGAGCCAGAGCTTGTTACCACCGCGCTTAATCACAATATTATGCTGGTTAGCCCTACAAACTTATTAGTTGCTCTTAGAACGATTAATAACATCTGGCAATACGAATACCAAAACCAAAACGCACAGCTTATCGCCGACCAGGCAGCTAAACTTTATGACAAGTTTGTTGGCTTTGTTACTGATATGGAAAAAGTAGGGAAGTCAATGGACAGTGCCCATACCAGTTACGAACAGGCAATGAATAAACTAACCAGTGGAAGAGGGAATATTGTAAGACAGATAGAGAAGTTTCGGGAGCTAGGGGTGCAGCCTAGTAAACGAATGTCACAACATTTGCAGCAACTTTCTCAAGATGATTAAAAAAGGCCGCTTAGCGGCCTTTCTAGTTTAACGTAAAACGTTACGAACGTTTCATGCGTCTACGTAGGTATACCGCTGGCGCTAGAAGCAATGCAATCCAGCCCATAGAACCACCAGACTTATCGTTAACTGTAATAGTCACGCTGTCTGTTGTTGTATCGATACCGTCTGTTGCTGTTACTTGTACCGTAACACGATTTGCTTGCTCGTGACTTGGTGCAGTACCAGTAAATGACGTTGTTTCAACACCGTCGATAGTAATAGTAACGTCATCACCGTCTGCGTCAGTTGCTGAAGCAGTTACAGTAAATGATTCACCTTCATCAACGCTTGATGGCGCAGAGATTGAAAGTACAGGAGCATCTTGTACGCCTGCAACCGCTACTGATACCGTGCCTTCGCCAATGATGTCACCTTCTACCACTTCGCCTTCATCTGTAGTGGTACCCTCTACCTGAACTGTGTAGGTAAATGAGTCTTCACCGAAGAAGTCTGCGTTTGGCGTGTAGGTTACCGTACCATCGTCATTCACCGTCACTGTGCCGTTTGCTGCTTCAGTAGTTACTTCAACAGTTGACGGGTCTAACTCTTCTCTATCAACTTCAATAGGCGTATATGTCCTAAAGTCACCTGATAGTGAATCCATCTCAAACGTATTGAAGATGATATCTTCCTTCTCGTTTGCCAAGATGTTAGCTGTAATAGAGGCATCCTCGTCAACTGAAAGCGTGTCATCCATTAGCTCACCCGCTGGCTTTACTGAACCGCTATAGCTCACTGTAATTTGATCACCTGGGATGGTAACGATACCAAATTCATCACCCTCTACTGGTAGAGAACCTGTAACGCCAGTGCTTAACTGTGCAGCATGAGTATAACCAACGGTACCTGTCGCATCTTCAAAACCTACAACAGCAGGGGTGTTGTTTGGGCTCATAGGTCCATATGCAAACGAGAATGTTTCAGCACTCGCATCGTACCAAATTTGGAAATTTACGCTTGTACCCTCTTGCCCCCATAGCATCGCATTTTCCCATTCAACTACGAAATAGCTATCAGTACCGGCACTCAAGTTTTGAGCATATATATTGCCGGTGCCTATATCATTATCGGCAGTGCCTTTAAGGTTGAGGTCCGTCCAGTAAGGAGCAATAACATTATTAGGCTCTTGAGAACCAGGTAACTCATGGGGTCTGTATTCGGTAACGCTACCCGATGCCGTCCCTAAAGAAATAAATCCATTTGAAGAAATTTGCACACTTGTATACGTTTGACCCATATATTCTATGCCCACAATTGGTTCAACAGTTATCACTGTATCATCACATTCTGAACTACAGACTAGAGGCTGTGCAAAAGATAGATTACGCATTGGAAAATAACCAAACGGCGCTGCTGTTTCAACGAGTTCAAGCGTTGCAGTGTTCAATGCACCTTCCCAGCGAACTTCACGTTTTTCTGCATCGTAAGTTACTGGCTCTTGGTTGCCGTTTTTGACTGCTGAAATACTAGAAACGTCGATATCGTACTTTTCATCAACGGTTGAAGTTACGCCGATTAGGCCTGTCACACCTTGGTTAGTGACTGATGCAGATGTTCTAACCACTTCATTCTCTGATGCAAACTCATTGCTAACCGAGCTGTTGAATAACTCAGGCTCGTCGGTGTTAATAGGATAAATGGCAATAGGGATGAAGTAATCCGTTGTTTCATCGTTAGTATCCGCCCAGTTAATACCACCAAATAACCATTCTCCAGAATCTACAAGTGATACATCTACCGAAACCATGATCTGTGCAGATGCACCAGCAGGTAAGGTTGCCAATGCAGGCGTAACCGTTGCAACAATATTCTCATCATCAAACATTGTGGTCGCATCAACGGTCACATCAGCGTCGCTTGTATTAGTAACAGTGACAGACATGTCGCAAGTAATATAACACTCAGACGAAACGAGACTTAAATCGCTGTACGTTAGCTCAACTGATGTCGCACGTGGCAAGTCTAGGCGGCCCGCACCCATGTCAAAGTTGTCAGCTTGTGTAGCAGCGTCTTCTTTTAATACGTCACGAATAGATGAAGTAACAAGCGCGCTCTTAATTTGCTGTGCAGTCCAATCTGGGTGCATCTGCTTAATGAGTGCCGCTGCACCAGCCACGTGTGGTGACGCCATAGACGTACCGCCTTTAAACGAGAAGCTCTCGCCTTCGTGATTAGGTGCATCTGGAGATTCACCAGAGAAAATTCTAACGCCAGGCGCAGCAATGTTAGGCTTCAAGAACGTAGGGTCGCCATTAGGACCACGTGAGCTAAAGTCGGCCATGATATCTGCCAAACTATCAGATACAACGCGAACTACTTCAGCACCAATTGTAATGTTAACCGCTTCTTCAGACTCTGAGATCAGTGTTGCTAACTCTTGACCCGGGGTTGCAGGGATCATGAATGAAGGAACCGTCTGGTCTGGGCTAAGGCCGCCCATTAAGATTGGGGCTTCTCCGCGACCATCCACATTGTGAACAACGACCGCAACAGCACCCGCAGCTTCAGCGTTTTCGATCTTTGTTACAAAACCACAAGTACCGCGGCTAACTAGAGCAATCGCTCCTTCAAACACAGAATCATCGGCAAAAGGCTCACATGCTTCAACATTTTCTGCATTAACTGCACCAGCGTAAACAACAGGGGCTGTTAGTGCAGTGTCAAAAACGATGTTAGGGTTTCCAACAGAGTAAAGCGCTGGAATGGTACCAATTGAAGTGTCTCCTTCAATCGTCAACTCGTTAGCAAATAGGCGGGCTGTGGTTGTTGCCGCCACAGTAATAACGTCGTCAGAGCAACCAGGACAACCGATTGAGGTTTCGAGTGGGCCATCGTTACCCGCTGCAAATACCGTAACAACACCGGCATCGTGCATGGCTTCTAATACATCTTCATAAACAGAGCCGTTAGGGTTGCCGCCAGCGCCGCCGCCCCATGAGTTATTTACAACATCAGCGCCGTCTGTCAGTGCAGCTTCAAGCATTGAAAGCAACATAGACGATGCGCCGCTTGAAGAAGCGGGGTTTGCAGGCGTTGCATACAGGCCTTTATAAGCCATCAAATAAGCCGCTGGCGCAACCCCTGAAATTTCTGCCTCTGCGCCATCGCGTTCTGCCATAACGCCGTAGTTACCTACTGCAGTACCGGCTACGTGGGTGCCGTGACCGTTAAAACCTAGCGGGCTTTCATATTCTTCTTCTACAACACTAAAGCCTTCAACGATTTCAGCAGCACGAGCAACGATTAGTTTATTGTTACAAAAGTCAGGAACTTCTGAACAGTAATCATCAGTCGGAAGGGTGTCTGCGGCAGGAGCCGTAAAGTTCTCACCGCTAAACAAAGGGTTCTCTGGGCGAATACCACTATCGATAATGGCTACTTTAACACCAGCACCGGCGCTTTCTTTGCCGCCAAACTGTTCCCACGTCTCAACGGCACCAATTAGATCCAAACTTGCGTCCATTTGGGCATGATGAATTACATCAGGATATACCGCTTTTACCGTTGACAGGCTTGAAAGTTTATCAAGCGCACTTTTCGATACGATACCCGCAAAACCGTTGAACGCCGCTGTATAAGACAAATCAGCTTTAAAGGATTTGTCGAATGCTTTAATTGTTTGGATAACAGATTGCTGTTGCGTTTCTAGGAACGATTTATATTCTTTCGCTGCGTTAGACTCAAAGTTAACTTTCTGCCCCTTGTGCGCAGACATACTGTTTACGCTTGGGTTTACTGCGCTGAATTGCGCCATTGGTACGTCATGTAACTGAACGATAACACGTACACTGTCACTGCTAGCTTGAATTGCATTGGCTAGAATATTTTTCTTATCGAAAGAGGCTTCGATTGCATTGCGTTGCTCAACGCTATGGCCGGAAATTTGGTTGGAAATTGCTAACGCGCCAAAAGCAGAACCTGCTAATGCCGTAGCAACTACGGTACTGATTAATGTTTTTTTCATAATTATTCTCGTGTGAATAGTTCCCTGGAGTCCGGCGGCTTTTTAGGTCGATTTTAAAGGTCATTCGCCTTTATTTATGTGCCGTTTGTCGCCGTGACTATCTATTACTAGCACACTTTTATTTGTTTTGTAACGTGTGTTTCAGTAATACACACTTTACACATTTTGTTACATTTGAAGAGGGAATATAATTTTGAAATTTAACTAGATTAGTAAGTGAAAAACGCGGTTCTTTTTGCATTAAATTGTAATTTAATTACATGTTTTCTCTGTCTAATAGAAGAGATAGAACGAAGACGCTCCCTTCAAATGAAACATTTATCCTAACTATTTATCAATAATTTTACATAGCATTTACTTTATTAGGATAGTTATCTCCACAAGAGCACATCATTGAGTATGGCTATCTCATGCATTTGATAAATCGTTGGCGAATAAAAAGGACGCTCCTGCTTCCTCTCTACTAGCATAGTCATTCACTATAAAGTCGCTATTAGCCCTCAGTTTTAAGGGGAACAAACGTGAAAGACAGAAACCATTTGGCCGAAGTAAAAACAACAAATAAGGTCGAGATTATTTCTAAAGGGGTGGTTGATATCCCTATGTTGCAGGTTCTTTCTGAACAGGGAGAACTTATTAAAAACGCCCAAGAGCCTAACATCGACAAGGAAGAGGCATTAAAAATTTTTAATACCATGCATTACATCCGAGTATTAGATGAACGCATGGTAGGTGCACAGCGCCAAGGTCGTATTAGTTTCTATCTCGCCAGTACGGGTGAAGAGGCGGCTTCGGTAGCGAGTGCGGCTGCGCTTTCAAATGATGATATGATCATGTCTCAATACCGCGAACAGGGTGCGCTTGCCTATCGCGGTTACACTACAAATCAGTTCATGAATCAAATGTTCAGCAATAAAGACGACCCGAATAAGGGACGTCAAATGCCTATCCATTACGGAGACAAAACCCTTAATTTCATGACAATTTCTTCGCCCCTAGGGACGCAGATTCCCCAAGCATCCGGTTATGCTTACGGGCAAAAAATGTCGGGTAAAGATGTTGTCACTATATGTTACTTCGGTGAAGGTGCTGCATCAGAGGGAGATTTTCACGCGGGGTTAAATATGGCTGCGGTACTTAATTGCCCGGTTATATTCTTCTGCCGAAATAACGGCTACGCCATTTCAACACCAGCAGAAGAGCAGTTTGCTGGCGACGGTATTGCGTCAAGAGGGCTAGGCTATGGAGTAAAAACCATTCGCGTAGATGGAAACGATGCTCTTGCGATCTATGCGGCAACCAAAGAAGCCCGTCGCATCGCTATAGAAGAAAAATGCCCTGTACTTATCGAAGCAATGACATATCGCTTAGCTGCACACTCTACGTCGGATGACCCGACAGGGTATCGCTCTCGTGAAGAAGAAGACAAATGGCGAGCCAAAGACCCTATTGCTCGAATGGCTAAATGGTTAGAGAGCAAAGGGTGGTACAACGAAGCCGACAATCAAAAACGCGTAGAGAAAGCGCGTCAAGATGTATTGGCTGCAATGAAAAACTGCGAGAAAACCGATATATGTGCCGTTGAGGACATTGTTGAAGACGTGTATGACACACCACCTTGGCACCTAAAAGAACAAATAAACGAGCTTAAGTCACATATCAAAAAGTACCCGAAGATGTACCCTAAAACCGCAGGGAGAGTGAAGTAATGGCGAAGATGAACTTACTACAGGCTATCAATAACGCGCTCATCACAGCCATGACAGACGATGAAAAAGTCATGGTTTTCGGTGAAGATGTAGGCCATTTCGGCGGTGTTTTTCGTGCAACGAGTCATCTACAAGAGAAGTTTGGTAAAGCCCGCTGTTTCAATACGCCGCTAACCGAACAGGGCATCATTGGATTTGCCAATGGTTTGGCATCCCAAGGCTCGGTGCCTGTGGCCGAAATTCAGTTTGGTGATTATATCTTTCCCGCTTTCGATCAAATAGTAAACGAAACCGCAAAATGGCGATATCGCTCTGGTGGACAGTTCGATGTGGGCACGTTAACTATTCGTACTCCTTATGGTGGTGGGATTGCTGGCGGTCATTACCACAGTCAATCGCCCGAAGCCTTTTTTGCCCATTGCCCGGGTTTGAAAATTGTAATCCCACGTAACCCTTACCAGGCCAAGGGGCTGTTACTGGCGTCAATCCGTGATAAAAACCCGGTGTTGTTTATGGAGCCTAAGCGTTTGTACCGCGCTTCGGTGTCTGATGTACCAGAAGAAGATTATGAGTTGCCGTTAGGTAAAGCCGACATAGTACAAGAAGGTAGCGATATTACGTTACTAGGGTGGGGTGCTCAAATCGAAATACTGCAAAAAGCTGCTGAGATGGCGTTAGAAGATGGCGTGTCATGCGAAATCATCGACTTGCGCAGTATTTTACCGTGGGATGCTGAAACCGTTATGCAGTCGGTGATGAAAACAGGACGATTACTGGTTAACCATGAAGCACCGCTTACAGGGGGCTTTGCTAGCGAGATAGCTGCAACCATACAAGAACGCTGTTTCTTATACCTTGAAGCACCTATAGCTAGGGTCTGTGGTCTTGATACGCCATATCCATTGGCACATGAAAAAGAATATATGCCAGATGAAACGAAAACCTACGAAGCAATTAAGCGTACGCTTCATTATTAAAACCGGGAGACGATGATATGACAATTGAATTTATCTTACCGGATATTGGTGAAGGTATTGTTGAATGTGAACTGCTTGAGTGGTTAGTGTCAGAGGGAGAGCACATAGAGGAAGACCAGCCTGTTGCTGAAGTTATGACAGACAAAGCCACGGTTCAAATTCCTGCTATGCATGCAGGTGTAGTGAACAAACTTCATTACGCCGTTGGCGATATAGCGAAAGTTCACGCGCCGCTTTTTTCCATGACGCCGGATGCAACGGATATAGCGCATAATGAACAGGCATCAGCCGACGCTGCTGTAGACACCACCGATGTGGTTGTAGACCTGCCAACTTCGACTTCAAACGCGAATGCTAAAAAACAGGTTGAAGATTTTATCTTACCAGACATTGGTGAGGGAATTGTTGAATGTGAAATCGTTAAGTGGAACGTATCTGAAGGCGATGTCATAGAAGAAGACCAGGCTGTCGTTGAAGTAATGACAGATAAAGCGGTGGTTGAAATACCGGCAAAGAACGCGGGAACGGTACATCGACTGTATTACGCACAAGGTGATATAGCTAAGGTCCATAGCGCGCTGTTTTCATTAGAAGTAGAGGGAGGCACTGACCAGTCAGAAAGTCATTCGACTTATCAAGGCACGAGCGCTGAAAAAGCACGGTCTTCAGAAGCAACAACTAAGCAACAGACGTCAACTACGGTTGAGCTGTCAAAATTTAAAGAAGGTGAGTTTGAGCCTCCGGTTGCGATACCTGGGAAAGTGTTGGCAAGTCCGGCTGTAAGACGGGTTGCTCGAGAAAATAACATCGATCTAAATACCGTTAAGGGTTCCGGGAAGAAAGGCCGTATTCTAAAAACTGATGTTATAAACCTTGATAGCAACAGTAATGAGACGTCGAAAGAGCAAGCAGCACATAACACAGCAACGCCTAACGCGTCAGCTAAGCGGGACATCAACACAATAACGCCTGGTGACGTAAGAACTGAAAAAGTGCGCGGTATTCAAGCGGCCATGGCAAAACAGATGTCGGCGTCTGTGTATACCATTCCGCACTTTACGGTAAGCGATGAGCTTGTCATGGACAGCTTAATGGCACTACGTAAACTGCTTAAACCCGAGTTTGAAGCAAAAAATATCAAACTTAGCTTTATGCCATTTTTTGTTAAAGCGATGTCGCTTGCGCTGAATGAATTCCCAGCTATCAACAGTCAGCTAAACGAAGATGCTACCGAGATCAGTTATTTTAGCGATCACAATATTGGTTTTGCAGTAGATTCTAAAATTGGCCTACTGGTTCCCAACATCAAACGGGTTCAAGATTTGTCGCTGCTAGATATTGCAGAACAAATGCAAGACATTATTGAGCAGGCAAGAGCAGGGCGCGTTGCGGGCGAACACTTAAAAGGCGGCACAATTAGTATCTCAAATATCGGTGCTATTGGTGGCATTACCGCTACGCCGGTTATCAATAAACCAGAAGCTGCAATTGTAGCGTTAGGGAAAACGCAAAAGTTACCGCGTTTTGATGAAGAAGGAAACGTGAGCGCACAACACATTATGGCTGTGAACTGGTCTGGCGATCACCGCATTATTGATGGTGCGACTATGGTTCGCTTCAATAATTTGTGGATGAGCTACTTAACGCAACCTGAAAAAATGCTGATGCATCTAAGGTAAACCGCGTAAAAATCGTAACCGCTATGGCCTTGGTCAAGGACCAAGCAAATTGCATTAACAACAAAAGGGTTGATACATAGGCGTATTAACCCTTTTTTGTTTTGTGTACCTCGTGCGGCTATGGCGTTATCATAGGCTATATATGAAAAACAATGTTTCAGAGGTTTTGTGCTTAGTTATCAACACGCATTTCACGCTGGTAATCATGCCGATGTTATAAAGCACCTATGTTGGATAGGCGTTATCAATTCACTAAAGAAGAAAGATAAGCCCTTTACTCTTTTCGATACCCATGCAGGTGCTGGTACGTACGACTTAAACGATGCAATGTCATCGAAAAACAAAGAATACGAAACAGGCATTTCGCGAATTATAAAAACGGGCGCTGAACATGATTCGCTACCAGAGCTTTTGAAAGATTATCTGACGTTATGTGAACCTTTCTTAACAAAGCATCAATACCCTGGGTCACCTGCAATAAGTGCGACAGCGAAACGCGCTACCGATAACTTACACTTAATGGAGCTTCACCCCGCCGAGTTCGATAAGTTAGAAGCCAATATGGGTAAATTGCATTTGCGTAAAATGCATGTTCACAAGCGAGATGGCTACGAAGGTTTAAGAGCGCTTACGCCACCTAAACCTAATCGAGGCGCTATTTTAATAGATCCACCCTACGAGCGCGCATCCGAATATGGCGAGGTAATAAAAGGTGTAGAACAAGTTTTCAAACGTTGGCAACAAGCGCAAATCGTAGTTTGGTACCCCCTACTGTCTGAAAGGGCTGGCGCTAAACATGGGGCAAGCGAACTTATGTGCGATAAGCTTGCCGCCTTAGGAAAGCCCTGTTTTAAAGCCGAGATTTGTGTAGAAAAAAATACGCCAGAAGCGGGCATGTATGGTTCTGGGGTGTTTGTTTTGAACCCACCATGGCAGCTTGATAGCCAACTTGAATCAGCGTTACAGAACGTTGTACTGCAATTAGGCGCAAAAAGCAGTGACAGCAGTGCATCAACCTATGTGAGCTGGATAAACGAAGATAACTGATGGTAGTTCGCCCATGCAACCGGCGCTGAATATAGCGAAAATAACGCATGGTCACGCTCGCAGGCAGTGAAAGGTTAAAGTGAAAATAACACGATGTCGCAACTTAAAGGCCTAAAACACTTTTATATACCAGATGAACAGTCAATTTATCTGCTCTCTCACGCCGACGCAAAAAAGCTGAAAGACTGGGTGAATTTATGTATTTCTCAGTTAGAAAGCTTGGGCTATAGGGATATTGAACTGTTAGGTAAAGGGGCCTTTGGTTTCGCGTTTGCAGGCAGCGACCCAAGCGGTGAAGCAAGGGTTTTTAAATTTTCACGAATAACGCTACCTCAGCACGTACAAGACAGACTAGAAGAGGAAGCGTTTATGCTTTCTCACATCAATCACGAGTTTGTCCCTCGCTTTATCGAATACCAACAAATCCGCAAGCAGTCTATCTTAGTAATGGGCTTAGCCCCAGGTGAAGATTTAGAGAAAGTAAGCCTTAAAACCGGGCCTTTACCGCCGCGTATCATCGTAAAAATTGCCGTTCAGGTGGGAGAGCTTTTATCTAACTTCAGGCAATACAACGAAAACGGCGAAATAAAACCCATTGTTCATGGAGATATTAAACCGTCAAATTTAGTATGGGATAAAGCTACTGAGACGGTTGGGCTTATAGATTGGGGGTCGTCGGTGTTCGCTCAAACAGACATTTCCGGTCAATATGTTGGCAATAATGTCATGGACTTGATGTCTGGTGAGCTTCACCAAACTAATGCGCGACTTGGTGATGTTTATTTTATTGGCGAGGAGCAGCTAAATGGCGCACTTTCAAGCCCACGTTTTGACGAACAGGGGTTAGCCAGTACCCTTTACGCACTAGCATCGGGTCAATCCTGCCGTTATGGCAGTAAGGTCATTACACCATCGTCGTTAGGCCTGCCTAAAATGTTAGCCAATATATTGGAATATATGCTTAGTGAAGACCCGGTAAAACGGCGCCAGGGCGGTGACTATTTGTTTAATCATCTTCACGTTTTAAAAAACATGGTATTTACCGACGATACGCCTCATCAATACACACCGTTAATTCCTACATGGCTGACTCACACTCGAGCAGATATAGAAACCGTTGTATACAGCTCGAGGAAATCCTATTTAAGGCAGCAAGCGCGTTTAACGAATGGCTTTGATGAAAAAGGTGCAGAGGAATTACGCTATATCGACGATGCTCAGTTTGATCGCTATTATAAAAACTATCTTCAAGGTATGGGCGATACTGAGAAAGCGTTTGTATCTGCAATTAGTAGATTAGGCCGCTATCCTGTTGTTGGCGGCATAGCCGTGCGCTGGGAGCCCGAAGGCATATATGTTGATTCAAGCCTTAATTTATACGATGAAACGTTGAAGGCAGCGTTTGAACTGGCTGTTAATAACGTTATTAACCTGGCTAGCGCCATTCACAAACCCGCCGTTTTTAAGTGCTGTATGTTTAACGCTAAAAATACGCTTCATATTGAGCGTGAGAGCGAGGAAGAAAAATTTATTCCTTCAAAAGCTATGGCTATTCCCTATGAACTATCAAAAGTGTCAGCGCAAAAAGATGAAAGTAGAACTCACTCTTATTTTGAAGATGGCGACGACCCGGATGAGCTACTAAAGCTACCACAAGATATCATTGATACCATTATTCAGCTTAACTCCATACATCACACAGGGTGTATAATATTTGAAGCATTGCCAACTCACCTCAAAATTCACAATTACTATACGTTGCTCGATCATAGTCAAGAGCAGCGGTTTAAAACCCTATTAGCAAAGCTTGTCAAACAAATTCCTAACATAAAAGGGCTAGGCATATCAGGGTTTATGAAGTTACCCTATAAAGATACACGCTTTTTTGAGCACAAAGCAAAATTGCCCGAGAAGTATTATCCGCGAAACCCCAAAGCAGTTATTGAAGAGAACGTACAACATGTCTGAAATTAAACTATCGTCACTATTTGAACTCGAAACAGTGGAAGCTGGCATCTATCGGGGTCAGAGCTGGGATTTAGGCTTTAGAGCTTTATTTGGCGGGCAGGTTTTGGGGCAAGCACTGGCGGCAGCCTATGAGACAGTATCACCAGACAGAGTGGCGCACTCATTTCATACCTACTTCTTATTGCCAGGCGATACTAAAAAACCGGTTGTTTACGATGTTGAAATAGTACGCGACGGAAGAAGCTTTTCAGCGCGTCGAGTGAAAGCGATACAAGATGGCAGAAATATTTTTTACATGACGGCATCTTTCCAGGTGCCACAAGATGGTATGGAGCATCAAAACCCCACCATGCCAGACGTTCCGGCGCCTGAAGACGTTCAGTCTGACATAGAGTTTTACGAAGCGAACTTCAACAAAATTGCGCGTCCTATGCAAGAAGCATTGAGCTACCATAAACCGGTAGATATTCGCACTGTAGATGCTGCTAATTCATATCACTCAGCTAAGCGTGAGCCTACTCGTTATATTTGGCTAAAAGCAAGAGACACAATGGATGCGCAATTAGCCGTGCACCAAGCTGCACTTGCTTACGCGTCAGATTACCACTTTCTTAGCACTTCGCTACAGCCACACGGCGTTGCAGTGACCGATAAGTCTCTTCGAATTGCAACCATTGATCATGCTATGTGGTTTCATCGCCCAATTAGCATGAATGAATGGATGTTATATGCAATGGAAAGTCCTTTTAGTGGTGGTTCTAGAGGCTTGGTTAGAGGTCAAATATTTAACCAAAGTGGTGAACTTATTGCCTCAACCATGCAAGAAGGGTTAATGAGAAAAGTAGATGAATAGGGAGATAGGCATGCGTTATAAGTTAGGTTCAGAAACACCTGATGTTCATAAAAGCGTATTTATTGCGCCGGGCGCCCACGTTATTGGTAATGTTGAACTGAAAAAAGGCGCTAGCGTCTGGTTCAATGCCGTAATACGCGGGGATATGGACAAGATAACAGTGGGTGAAAACACTAATATACAAGACGGTAGTGTGCTTCATACAGACGCGGGTATTCCACTAGCTCTTGGTACCGGTGTAACTGTTGGGCACAAAGTCATGCTTCACGGGTGTGAAATTGGCGATTATTCGCTGGTGGGCATCAATGCTGTTGTGCTGAACGGCGCTAAAATTGGCAAGTATTGTATTATTGGCGCGAACGCACTAATCACCGAAAACATGGAAATTCCCGATTACAGTTTAGTTGTTGGCTCACCCGGAAAAGTAATCAGAAGTTTCGATAGTAGCGTAGAGCCTAAACTACAAGCGTCGGCGGCGCATTATGTTGAGAACGCTAAAAACTATCTAGCGTCACTAACGTTAATAAACGAGTAGTATCTTTTAACTTAACTTTCGCGTACCCCATAAAAAATGCCCAGAACAAACGTTCCGGGCCTAGGGGAATGGCTCATTGCTGAGCCGTGCGCTAACTTTTACTGGGAGAGTTACAACAAAATCTTCCAAACAGAATTTAATTATATAATACGACTGGATATTTTTTAAACAGTTTTTGTGTGAATTTTATCTTACACACCTTAAATTAGGCTAATTGTAGTACTAAACCTATGCTTATCAAGTGACTACAATCTGGTCGGATGTGCTTCGCTCAACGGCTATTTCACTACCCATTTGCTATCTACTTTTATTTAGCGCTTCTTACTTAGTGTTCTATATATACGATTTAGAATCTATAACCAATTTCCCATTCATGTTATTTATCTTGGGAACAGGTGGTTGTTCCTTTTTATTAACATTGTAGTATGTCGAAAGTTATCGTAACTATGGATTACGATATTAATATTATAAACACGCCTTACATCGCTAAGAGGATGGATTATGCAATCGCTATCTACTTTTATTCCCCCTGAACGCACCTTGATGGGACCTGGACCGTCCGACGTTAACCCTCGCATACTGAATGCTATGGCAAGGCCAACACTTGGTCATTTAGACCCGTTGTTCATTGAATTAATGGACCAAACCAAACAACTACTTCAGTACGCTTTTAAAACCGAGAATGCGTTAACAATGCCAATTTCCGCGCCTGGTTCGGCGGGAATGGAAGCGTGTTTTGTGAACCTTGTAGAGCCAGGCGATAAAGTCCTGGTTTGCATAAACGGCGTGTTTGGCATGCGCATGGTCGAAAATGTTGAACGCTGTGGCGGTGTAGCGATAACCGTCAACAATACATGGGGCGAGCAAACCGATTTAAATGCAGTAGAAGATGCGTTAAAAGCAGACCCTGCTATCAAGGTACTTGCTTTCGTACACGCCGAAACGTCCACTGGCGTACGTAATGAAGCCCAGGCACTTTGTGCTCTCGCTAAACAGTACGACTGCCTAAGTATCGTTGATGCCGTTACTTCGTTAGGTGGTATTGAGTTAGATGTAGACGGTTGGGAAATTGATGCAATTTATTCAGGTTCACAAAAATGTTTGAGCTGCGTTCCAGGTATTTCACCTGTTTCATTTAGTGAAAGAGCAGTGAACGTTATACAGAACCGGAAAACCAAAGTACAAAGCTGGTTTTTAGATATGAACCTTATTGTTGGCTATTGGGGGCAAGGCGCTAAGCGCGCTTATCACCACACGGCACCAGTAAATAGTATGTATGCCATGTATGAAGCGCTTCTTATTTTAAGAGAAGAGGGATTAGAAAATGCGTGGAAGCGCCATGCCAATGGCCATGCTAAGCTGGCTGCTGGTCTACATGATTTAGGATTAGATTTAACCGTAGATAGCAACTACCGTTTACCTCAGTTAAACGTAGTAAAAATTCCAGAAGGCATAGACGATGCTTCGGTTCGCAAGCAACTGTTGGAAGACTTCAACCTAGAAATAGGCGCTGGCTTGGGTGAACACGCAGGCAAAGTATGGCGCATTGGTTTAATGGGATACGCGTGCAAGCCGCGTAACATCGACCACTGCCTTGCTGCGCTTCGAACTGTATTAAAGTAAAGCCCCAATGCACAGGCTTTTGTCTCGTAAGCTTAAGCGTCGGTGTTCACCCGCTTGTGAACACCGACGCTAGGACCAGTTGGTTGCCTAAGGGGCAACTATTTTCATCGCTTTCCGGCGCCCTTACCGTATAAAAACTACTTTTCACCGACGTATCAGATAACCTAGCTCATATTCAGTGTTACTATGCGGTTAGCCCGAGTATTCATAAACTATTCAGTTATAAACGCTTATCCTTGGTATTTAGTAATCATTGTCATTTAAGTCTGATGAGACCTAAGATGATTACATTAAATAACACCATCAATAAGGAAACCCTATGAAA
>Ga0208181_1000330_pt1 | contig 27227 bp, 35 predicted proteins | sample MalvirDeepMed_s6_FD_184244 | JGI IMG/M metagenome (GOLD analysis project Ga0208181, IMG submission 184244) | Marine viral communities from the Global Malaspina Expedition - Malaspina viral metaG DeepMed_s6 (SPAdes) (version 2) | ecosystem: Environmental > Aquatic > Marine > Oceanic | place... | reverse complement strand
CGAAAAAATAGAGGTCAGTGTCGGGTGTGGTGCTGAAAGTATAAGTGCCATCGAACAGGTTGGCATCATCAGCCGTATGACTGGTATTATCCTCGGTTCTACCATCTCGTAACGTGTAATCGGTTTCAAAGAAGCCGACCTTGGTGTAAAGGCTAAAATCCGGCACTTGGATCGGATAATTACTGCGCGGAATCCGATTCAGTGACACGTCATCTCCCCGCCATCCTCGGCTGTAAAAATATCGGTAATCGCTGTCCCGATCCAGCAAGATATAGTCAAAATGGGTCCGATGCTGATCCAATACGTCTTGCACTTTCTGGTCAGTGAAAGTGGCCGAACTTTCATCAGCCACCAAATATCTGGTATAGGTGATCAGGTCAGCCATCGTTGCTCTGACGGCCATAAATTAGCCCTCCACTTGAGTCAAAAAGGTTTTATCTCTGGTCAAAGTAAACACCTGTTTCTCTAAATCCTTGATTTGGAACTGTAAATGCTTCTCCAAATCGTCCTGATCCAAGAAGCGCATATCTTGACCGTTATCCGTTATCTGAACATCTATTTTGGCTCCGAACCCTACTTGTAACAGTTTCAAAGCCACCTGATAAATAGGAAATATCAGTTTGTAATAACGGCCCTCTGGATCAGCCAAATTAAGCTCCTCGTCATGGAAAATGCGTAACACTTCCCGCAACCGCCGTTCTGAAGTCTGGCTCAAAGGTTGGTCCGGGGTTTCTTGCCGTTCCCAGCCCACCATATTGATATATTCTCGCGCTAACAAAACCCAACCCAACAACCGATCAGGATGCACAGCTCGATCCAGTTTTAACAGTCCAATATTCCGTTCTTTACACTTAATCTGGCGCACATCTTCCGTCACATAACCATAATGAATGATGTCGGTTGAGGGCAACTCAAATGACGGTTCTATCGGTTCGTTTAGACTCCGATGGGCATGTTCATGGATACAGCCATAAAACTTGAACCCAGCCCCATTACGGTACAACCTGACGGGTGTGTCGTGCCGCTGGTCAGCGTCAACCATCAAATGAACCTGACGCAAGACATATCCGTCATAAAGTCGGGTCTGTAGATACTTGCCCAACAGATCACCGTTGCGTAATTCTTCGTCAGTGTCAATCCACAGAATCCAATCGCCGTTGGCCGGATCAACCGACTCGTTCCGCATCCACGAAAAGTTGCCCGGATTCGGCGCCCAATCCGGAGCGGCTGGCCATTTTTCTGGTAACTCTATGATCTTAGCCCCATACTGTTTAGCGATCTCCACCGTCTTATCGGTCGATTGATTGTGGGCCAAAATAATCTCGTCAGCTACATCTTTGACTGAACCCAAACAACGCCCTATATCCTGTTCGTTGTTCTGGGCGATCATACAAACACTGATCTTCTGGTATGGTCGAGTCAACTTGGCTTTCTTATCGAAATCTATCTCACCGTATTGACCGCCTTTTTGGTGCCGGAAAACGTAATGGCCCTTATTCAAACCTCGGCAACCGGTAGAGTTATTGGTGCAGATATATCGGGCTTCAAAACCGTCTTTTTGGCTAAAGACTTCTTCCACCGTGTTGTATTCCCAATGAATCCGATGCGTCCGTTGATTCAGTTCTCTGTCATTGGTAGCCATCTCCACGAATGGGCCGTTAGGTACTGTCCAGACCAGCCAGCCATCATCGGATAACAGGTCTTCCAAAGCCAAAACCAGTTCCATCGGTTCAACATAGTGTTCCAATAATTCGCCACAAAAGATCAGGTCATATTTCTGGCCTTGAAGCGAGAACAGGACATCGCCCTCCACCTTAATCTCCTGCAAGGTGGATGCTTCCATCAAATCAGCTTGGTACAAATGCGGTTCACGTTGTCCCCATTGCTGATCAGATATAAACTGGTTCCCCTTCTCCACCACACCTGGGCTGAAATCTATACCCAAAACTTGGGCCGAGGGGAACATCCGTTGCAAGGCACTGGCAAAGATGCCACCTCCACAACCATAATCCAGAATGTTAGCTGGCTCCATCTGGCTGTTCTTGGGGTCGATCAATTGCAAGACAGTTTCCAGTCGACCATGAAACCCAGCCTCAACTACCTTGCCTTCCAAGGAAGGTTCCATCATGCCGGCTTCATACTGTTCTTCCGAATGCGTTTGTTCCAGACAGGAATCCAAGCGGTCTTGCTGTTCCTGGCTGACGCCTTCTTCCTCCCGAATATGGTAAGCGGTCACGAAATCGTCGTGATGAAGAAGGTTATCAAATATTTGCGGTAGATGATCTTGGAACCGGTCCTCAAAAAACTGGTCGAAATTCTGTTCCCATTCCTCAGCGATAGTGCTGTACTGATAATTGTCTTCCACCCATTGACGGCCGCTATCCTGAGCCTCTTTATATCGACCTGGATCGTCCAGCAAATCGAAGGTTTGGGCTATAAATTCGCGGCGGTATCCATCACTATAAGCATCACCCTCAATCAAAGCACCAGCAAACGGCCACAAAGTTTCTATCAACCCTCCTCGACTACTGGCTATCATTGGGGTTCGACAGGCTTGGGCTTCCAAAGCAGCGATACAAGAGGTCTCATCGAAAGTCGGCACACCCGGATACAACATCAAAGCTGATCTGGAGATATGTTCATATAATTGGGTTTTGTTCAAATTACCCAAATATTCAACCCCTTCGGTATGAGCTACCATGCGATCAGCTTGCTCACAAATCCGCTTCACGTCCGGGTTATTTTCATACATTGAATAGTAGCGACAAACCTTCAATTCCAGGTCAGGCCGTAACTCCCGCATCTGAGGAAAGATCTGCAATAATGGGAACAACCCTCGTTCTGGCCGGCTAATATAGATCATCTGGTTGGGATCTTTTTCAGCCACCAAACTGTCATCGACCGTATCCAAATCAATGCCGTTCTTAGTCACAAACGCTAGCTTCTCGATACCACTAGGTAAGATAGATTCGTAATTTTTCCGTTGCCAATCACTTACATAAAGGATCTGATCTGTTTGCCATAAACTGCCGGCATATTCAGCCTTGATACTAGCTTCCAACACGTCCTCAACCCACAAACCACGATACTTGGCCCGGACATTATTGGCCATCACTGGATAGTAGCGTTGGGAGATGAATATATCCCATTCGATACTGTGACACATATCAGGGAAATACTGGCTATCAGCCCATTTGACCCCGTTATATCGTCCTTGATGATCTTCGTTTTGAAATTGAGTGAAGACCGTGACCTGATGTCCTCGTCGGGCTAAAGCATTGGCCATATAAACCAAAGCTGTTTCACTGCCGCCTAAAGACTTCTCCAATTTAATAGTCTCAGCCGAAAAGGGGACTGATTGGCAATAGAAGGCGATATTGTATTTCATTCTGTATCCGCCCTCCGCTTTTGCTCCTTAAGTTTACGGTCCAAGACCAGTATTGCCTCATCAAGTTTGTGATTCGTTTTTAGCAAGGCGTCATTTTGTTGGCAAAGTTTCTCGTAATCTTTCAATAAAACCGGTAATACCCGACGGAATCGGGTTAGGTATTGCGGATTAAATGGTTTCTCGATATTGTGGGTCATAAAAACTTTCAGCACCTCAATATCAGCTAAGTCAAGCATAGGCATAAGACAACTCCCATGGGCGCGAATTGTGTTAAGGGTTAAGCGTCAGTGTCGATGCCTCTGGCATGACCTGATTCGTTCATCACCGCTACGGTGTATTCACCGACCACCACGCCTTTGGTAGCATGACCGGTCTTGGCTAGTTGTTCGTGTTGGAAAGAACGGCCCTGCAAAGGAACCACTTCAATCCGATCAGAAGCTAGAGCCATAGCCGATTTGTAAGGCATATGTCGTGATGGGGGCAAGATGGCTTGACGGCCAAAACTTGATTCGTAATAGACCACCTCAGTACGGAAAGTGTCTTCGTCATTGGTGACACGGATACGGGTATCAATTAAACCGTCGATAGCCCGTTTCCATTGAGCATCTGCCACAATTACGTCCACATCATCCCCACCGTTATCCCAGGCCGATTTGACCAAGGTATCGCCCAAGAAGCTGTCATCCAAGGCGGCAGTGGTGGTGTTCTGGTTAGTCGTGATGAATCTCCAGATACCTTTCATTGACCGATAGGCTGAAGCTGAACCAAAACTGTTACCCGAAGCCGCGCCCAAGATGACCGCTTTCTCCAGGTCACGCAAGATCTCTTTGGTTCGAGCTTCTAATTGATAGGCATATTCGTCATCAATCCCGCCTAAGTTATTGACCGCTCGTTGGGTGTCACTAACCTCGATCGGCTTTTGGAATTGCTGGACGAAATTGAAGTCCCGGCTTCGATTCTTAGATATATCGCCCGAAACGTCAGCCCCTTCCAAACTGGCATTACTGACCAGTTCCAAAGAACCGCCAACAGCTAAGGAGGATGGGCCTACACTACCGAATCCTCGGCTAACGGTAATGGAATTGGCACCTGTCACTACTGTGACTTGCATCAATTCTTCGTTGGCAATCAAGTTGCCGCCAACCATCCGCAGAATATCGCCTACCTGTAGATCGTTACCAGTTCCATTAACCCTGAAAGGGGTATCAGCCGTGGCACTGGCAATGGCACTGGAATTGATTAGCGAACCGGGTGAAAGTGAATCTTCGACCCATTCGTGCAAGACATTACTGGCCGGACTAGCCGCATCGCCAATATAATTCAATAATGGGGTTTCAAAAGGTGAAATCGTCGACACCAAATTACTGACATCTTCAGCAATTAGCGTATCATTGTCATAAGTTGCTCGACCTGAAAAAGCCATTTCCTACTCCTTGACGGTCTCCTCTATGCTTGAGATTGAGCCGTCTTTAGTTCTCGTTGTTTTTTCAACATAGCTTGTCGATCACCGGACCGCCCCGATTTCCTGGCTTGGGCCGTTAGATCTTCAAGCTCCTTTTCTAAGGATTGAACCGTATTCAGATTGGAGCCACCGCTGGCGCCTGAGCCACCACCCCGAAAATTGGCTGGCTGGAAACTTGGATGCCGGCTAACAAAGCCAACAACTGCGTCGTCCAGGCTCATATAATCGCCACTAGAATTGAAGGGTCGATTGCCGTCACTGTCAACCACCTGAATCTCAAAGCTACCATTGCCATCGTTGCTGTTAGCTTGAATAGCATAATAACTATCGGAATCGGGTAGGACCGGCACACCAGATTTCATCATCTGTTTGGCAATATGCACCATTTCAGGGATCACACCACCTTCAACTCTGGATAAAGCCGAACTCAATTGAGACTCGATAAAATTGGATTCCCGTTCATTTTGCAACTGGTTGACCGCTTGATCCTTATCAGCCAGAGCTTTTTGAATTTGGGTGTCCTTTTCTTCGATTACCCTTTTATATTCGCCCTGTTCTTCCAACTTGCGTTGATCTTCCAAGGCTTGTTGTTCGACCGTTTCTCGTTGCCTCAATCTGAATTGTTCCAACTCACTCCGTTCGTCTTTACCCAACTTAGATTCAGTTTGCCGTTTGGCTTGGCTCAAGATCTTAGGAATAATTTGGTTATCAATCCAATGTTGTTGCTGATCATTAAATACCGGCTTAGTATCCGGCGCCGTGTTTTGCGACCCGTCGGTCGGGCTTGAGACTTCCGCTGAAGTGGTTTCTTCGGTGGTTGTTTCTATATTTTCAGCCATTTGATCCTCCGTTTTTGATCCGTCGATCTCCGTTTATTAAGGCCCGTCGGCCATGTTCGATAACACTTGTCATGCTACAACCTGCTCAATCAATCCTGTAAAAAGAGCATATTGGTTACTGATAAATCTTTCGCTACCTTTGGCATTGTTGACTGTAAAGGTGAAAGGCGATTTTTTGATAGTGATTTGCGGTTTCGGCGTTTGCCATTGGTCCGGTGATCTCAGCTTGTCCATGGTGTAACAAATACAATTCGGATGGGGTTTGGGCGGTAACTGGCCAGGCGGGTAAACGCCTTTCCCCATTTGATACAAATCCTGATCGGCTAATAGGTCGCAAACATCCCATTTAGGGTGTCGGTTACTCAGCCTCCATTGCATACCTTGTACCACAGGGCTTGTAATGGCCGTTAGACGCCGACTTTCGTGGTAAGCAGTGTTTATCTCCGTCCGAGCCAAACGCATCGTCTTGTAACGAATACTGTGGCCCATACCTATCGAGCCGCCAAGGACAAACTTTTCCAGGTTTCTAGCCAGACTGATAGCACTTTGACCTCTGACGATAGCTGCCATAACTTGGTTCTCAATCAAGGCTGTTTGGTTGTTAGCCCATATATTGGGGCTGATTTTCAATCCTTCGACATCCACCCGGTTAGCATAATCGGCCATTACCGTTTGTGGAATACCTGCAAAGTTGCTCAGGTCGATCTCTTGATCTTCTTCACTGAGCAATTCTTCCGTAAGCCCTTCCATCAAAGCCGTTGTTTCTTCGGTTACCGACTCAACCGATTCAGAAATTCCCCCGCTGATTCCGGTCCCCAATTGGATCATCAAATCTTGGATGGCTTCACGCTTGGCTATAAACAACCGCCGTACCACTTTTTGACCTTCTGTCAAATCTTCCTCATCTATCAACTGCCCGTCACTTGTCATCTGAGCTATCAGGGCCGTCAACTGCGAGGAGGCCATTTCTAAGGCCATTAACTGCCGTTCTTCAGCCGCTTGGCTGGCTTTGAAGGGTATAGCCCTCGATTTAAAAATAGACTGCTGATAAGCCGATATGCTCATTCTGTTTCTGGTTGCCCGTTACCGCCAAACTCGGCCGATTCGGCCATGAAAGCTAAGGCCTGTGCATCGTTCGTGGCACTCCCTTCCAGTTCTTCAGCGATAGTTTCGGCTAGATCTTGTTCCAATTTGGGTTCTAGCCTTCGAGCTATCCGATGCAGATGCTCGCTAGTAAAGGTGGGCGATTTGTCACCAAAGACTTCACGCACCAATTTGCTATTGGCTAGAGCTTGACTGATTGACTCGATCTCGAAGGTGTCTGGATAGTCGATATGCCCTAACTCTAAATCCTGCCCGGTCCAACTGTGGTATACGCCCATAATCTGAGATTCAGCCATCTCCAGGTTGCGACTGAACCGACTCAAAACATGATTCAGTTGATGAAAATCGTATTGTTTAGCTACCCCTGATTGTTCGGCTAAAGCCCGATGATCCAGATGAGCTGCACGCAAGATTTGTTGGATCAGGAACTCACTGGAAAAGTTCTGCATGAACTCAGCTGGGTCGGTGGGTGGGCTAACGTAAGCGGGAGGTTGACCGCCTTCGGGATATTGGAAGACGTTGCTGGCTGAAATGATGGTTTCTTCTTCCTGATCATTAGCCGCCATCGGGTTATCACTAGCGGCCAAGAATGGAAAGGCCTGTTTAGCCACGAATTCGTCAATGTAACTGCTAATATTAGTCAAAAGGCGGTTAATGGGGGCAATATCGACCAATTGGCTTAACCCGATCATCGGATATTGAGGATGCCGTTGGAAATAGGCCAAGACAAAAGGCACTCGTTGTAATCCGTGCGTATCCTTGACGATTAGTTCACCTTGATCGTCATGTAAAAACCATTCGTCACGGGTGAAGGTGCGGAATACAATTTCTTCTTCTGTCTCGGCGAACGGGTCATTATTGGCCGTCACCTTTTCCCGTAACCGCACCCATAACAATTGACCAAACTTGTCCAGTGACCAATTGACTATATCTACCGGCTGATAAATGCAAAGATAGGGCCGAATGCCGGCTTCTTGTTGGTCACGTAAGGTCAGGATCGAATCGTCACGGGGCGGGGAGTCGATTAAAATGCCACAAAAGCCATAAACTTGCGTGTAGGTGGCGACTTGTTGCATAAAATCGTCAATGGTATTGCCGCGTAAATCCACGTCACGACTGAAATCGAGGTAGTATTGATCCTCCTCGAAATCCCGCATGACATGGGTTTCCACGCCGAAAATGAAAGAGGTGTAGAGATCGATGACTGAACGGCAGTAATTGGTATAGACGGCCCGTTTCAAGCGTAGGCTGAAATCCTGTTCGCTTTCCCGCAGATGCTGAAATATGTTGCTATCAGTGACATAAGACCGACCGCCAACATAAGATTGGATGTAAAACTGCCAATCGGCTTGGAAATTGGTGTAGTCTGAATGAAAGTCAGTAATAAACTCCATTTTTACCCCACTGAAAAGATCTTGTGTTCGGCCCGTTCACCGTATTTTCGTTGCCGAAGTTCTTCCATTTTTCTGCGTTCAATCAAAATGTAGAGACAATAATCAGGAGCCACCAGCTTGCGACGACCCACTTCATATAACTCTTTGTCATAATCTGGCACCCCTTGGATCAGGTCGCGCCATTCCAGATCGGTGTCGCATTGCATTTTGTGGACTGTGCCGTATCGAGGTGACCAATAACTGAGCAAAACCACCGGTTCCTTCAATTGGTCATAGTGCATCGACCGAGGTATTCTAGCCATTTATATTCCCCTGATATGCCGCCAATTAGCCTGCGGTTGGTACAGACTCATTACTGCGTATCGCATAGCGTCCATGCCGTGATCGTCTTTTTTGGTCGGTTGGTCTTTAGGAATACCTGCGGTGACCGCCCATTCGTATCCACTGATTTCTTCCAAGGTTGATTGAGGTCGAACCCGATTGACAGCGCCAGTGTCATCTTTCAGTTGCCAATCTTGTTCCACCAAGGCATCTCGATAAAACAATAATTCCCCATTGGCCAGCTTTTCGTACGTCCGTTCGATACCTTGCCGCACCTCCTTTAAGGCCGGCCGGGTTTGGATGCCGTTCTCGGCCAAGGTCAAACGGTCACTGACATCATGGTCGCTGATTGTGACCCTGATTTCCTCTTGGACTGGTTGGTGTTGGTGAATCATATCAGCGAAAGCCCGAACCGAAATATTGCTGTGATAAAGTTCCCGATACAAAATCATGCGCCCATCTTGATACACTCGCCACCACTGGCAGACATGAGGGTTGAGACCGCCGAAATCAATCGAGCGCAGGTTGAAGCTGTTACCCGGTTCGGCTTGGTCAATAATATGTTTATCAGGATCAAAGCAGTCGTAGACCAAACCTGAGAAGGCTACCCACTCGCCCAAAGCCATGCGGCGATAAAAGTTGCCCGTCATCCGTTTCAATCGGGCAATATATTCTTCACCCAGATACGGATTCTCAAAGCTGTTGGTGGTGACACAAAAAGCGTTCTCGTTAGAGTTACGAAAAAACTTTTCATACAACCAGTGCATGGGGCTGGCTGGGTTGCAAGCGGCCCACATCCGTTGTTTGTCAACTACTGGTTGACTCAATCGGGTCTGGATCATGTTCCAATCATCAATCTCCAGTTCGTGAGCCTCATCAACGAAAGCTCCCCCCAGCTCCAAAGAACCGATCTTACTGTTCTTATCCATACCCAAGAAAATGATCTCTGAGCCATTATAAAGCGTGGCTTTCAATTCAGATTTACGCCACCGTTTGACGATGCCGGATTGAGGATCATCTATCGAGGGCCAGCCCAGGACATCGCAAGCGAAGGTGCGAATAGTGGTTTCGTATAAGGTGGCTCGTACCTTGCGAAAGACACCCAAACGGATGCCAGGGTTGTCGATGGCTTCCTGGTAACATTTCTCCATTAAAGCCCGACTCTTGCCAGCCCGTACCGCGCCAGAATATAGGTTCTCGGCCGCTTCCGATTGCATGAACTTCTGCTGTTTGGGCAAAGCCATAAAATAGGGTTTATGGACGGTCGGAGCCACCTTTAAGCCCGGAAAACGGATCTGCTTTAAATTGACGGCACTGCTGCGAGATCTCATTTCACCGCTATCCAGCCAGCAAAGTTAAGGCATCGCCAGAAGCAATCTATTTGCTTGAACCCTGCCATCGCCATTAGCTCCTCATTCCATTTAGCTGTTACAGGTACCAAGACCCCTTCCAGGCTTAACCGCTTCCGTTCTATTGCCTCCTCATCGTACCCGTTATCAGATTTCATCTGATAATAAGAATCAACCAAGACACGATCTATCTCGGAGGTCTGTCCCAAGACCTTTTCTACCAATATGAAAGCTCTATCCGTATGATCAAAAATTTTTTGCAGAAGTCTTTGCCGATACTCAATCGGAATGAACTGCAAGGTCAAGACTGACAGAGTAATGCCAGCCCTCTCTGGAGGGTAATAGGACCTCAGGTCAACCTGTCGAATATCAACCTGGCAATATTGGTCTACAGCCTCGCTAAACCGGGCCTGGGCAGCCGTTACCATTGACGGGCTTACCTCACAACCGATAAAGGCATTGGAAGAAAAACGGCTGTCTTCCACCATTTGGGCGATAGCCGATCCCCTGCTACTGCCGAGGTCCACAACATTGGCATTAGCAGTAATATAATGGGCCGCTAAACGAAGACACAAATCCCTCATTAGTCGATATTGAGGGATTGACCGTTCCAGCATATCCTCAAACGAGTCAGATACAGCCTGATCAAACTCCCAGCGACCGCTAGGCTTAACATTATCAACAACTGAGATTTCAGCCACTTTTCGCCTCTTGAAGTATTCCGCTCGTTATAGACTCAGCGATAGCCTTCATCATTAATGGAGGTACGGCCCGCCCCAATCTTTCCCACTGCTGAGGGTAAGTTCCAATCAGCTTGAAATCAGGGGGGAAGCTACAAATGCACCTCAATTCAGCTATGCTAAACTTGCGCCGTTCTGTGGGGTGAGCCACACCAGCCGTGTTGGCCCTTCCACGAGCAGTTATTGTTGGGCATGGGCGATCGAGATGGGGTTTCGATAGATTGAAATATTTGTCGGACCTTTGACCCATTCTCAGCTTATCCCATTCCCTTCCCACAGCATATGGGCTCATGTCAGTCTCAGCCTCTATATAGCCCCCGCTACTAAACTGTGCCCGACCGGTCGTGTTTCCCGTAGCGTCTGAGGCCAGAACTGTCGGTGACGGGCGGTTGGACGGGACATAATTGCTTGCCTTTAGATTAATTTTCCTTACCCATGGGAGAGCTTCACGGACACTATACCGATAAGGCAAAGGTTGCGGGAAGACGGGGGACAAGTCCAAATCTTGTCGTACCCCACAAAAAATCACTCGTTGCCGAGATTGCGGGACGCCAAGCCACTGCGCATCCAGCAGTTTAGCTTCAACCTTATAGCCACATGACTTCAACTCTTGCAAAATTAATTTGAAATAGCCTTTGGCCTTTCCCTTGATCAATCCGCTCGTATTTTCAGCGATAAATACCTTCGGCTGTAACCCTTTAACCAATCGAGCAAACTCAAAAAAGAGGTCATCAACTCGCTGTTTGGTCTCACTATACGTCTTAACCTCGCCCCAATGCTTCGATCCTTGCCCGGCAGTAGAAAAGCTGGCACAGGGGGGTGAACCGTCCATCAAATCAAGCTCCCCAACTGACATACCGATTTCCTGCAAAATGTCGCTAGGCTTTAACTGACGAATGTCTGCTTGATTGACAATTGCCTGAGGGCTATTAAGACGATATGTCCGTGCCGCAATATCTATGAATTCATTAGCCCAAACAACCTGATACCCGGCCATTCGATAACCCAGGGAGGAGCCGCCGCAACCGCTAAAGGTGCTGATGGCTTTATACCCGTTGGGTGAGACCGATTCGACCTCCGTCATTGTCGGGATAGAATATTCGGGCTTAACTACTTTGGCCTGACCACTCATAACCGCATTTTGGACACATATGTTCCGTCCCTATCTCCTCGTCAAAAGATGGAAAATCCTCCGGGGGAGCAACCTCATCGGCCGCCGACACCTCAGACAGAAGTTCATCCAATTCCTCTACCCGAAAACCTGTATCATCCAGGTGGATTTCTTCGTCTTCCTCTAATTTTTTGATCAGATCATCTAAAGCCAAGACATCCCATTCGCTGGTTTCTCCGGTCCGGTTATCCGTGATCGAGTAGAGTTTGGCGTCATTCTCAGAGAAGTCCAAGTAGATAACTGGTACCGCCTCCACTCCCAACTCTTGGGCCGACCGCAAGCGGCCATGGCCCGCGATGATCATGTTGTCTTCTTTACGGACCAGGATCGGATTGGTAAAGCCAAACTTTTTGATTGACCTTTGGATGTCTTGGATGTTGCGCTCACTGTGGTGGCGAGGGTTATCCGTGAATGGTTTCAGTTCTTGCGGGTCAATATATTGGACTTGTAAATTGGTTCCATTAGACATCGTCATCTCCTACCCCAAGGATTTCTTTCACCCATGAACCGCTAATATCAAATACCAAGGCCAATTGCCGTATTTCATGGACTTCCCGAGTGCCGGGTGTCTCTAGCTCCAAGCGGATCTCCCGCCGAACATAGCTTTGGAAAGCCTTACTGATGGTGAACTGTTCGTCCAACCATTTCTTGATTTCCTCTTGCCGTTCTTCCTGCGCTCGTTTCCTAGCTTCACGTTGGTTATCTGCATCATAAGCCGCCGCCCGAGCCACCCAACTATTGAGGCTTGACCAACGGGTCCAATGACCATATGCCTGCTTGCCTTTAACCGTCTTGCCTTGATCGCGATAGAAATCACGAAAAGCCTGATCAATACTGCGTTTGTCAGGATCGAGGTTGCGGTAATACTCGAAAGCGGTAAAAGCGGCGTGAGTTTCTTCCGCCAACCGATCATAGATTTTGTGTTCGTCTGTCATTGTTTAAAAAGCAAAAGACCTGAATTATCTTGACGGATGTCTCAGGCCTTTCACCAATCACTTTCAATTTCATCAAGGAGATAAACATCCCGCCACCTGATGGTAACGGGACATCCAATTCGCGCCCATGCAAATTGCATCGGCCGCCGACGGTTCAGATTGTAAAGAGAGGGCTATAACGGGATCAACCGTTAGTGCCGAATATGGTCATATATGGCACTAGCATGACGGCTGAGTGTTTTCTTGGCCGTATCAATGGAGATGGAAGTGTCGAGGGTGGTGCTGGCTTTCTCGGCTAGGGTTTGATAATAGTTGGGGCAATCGGAAGAAATGGTATCAGCCAGGGTCAGGATGGTGGCCTGTTTTAACCAGCGAGAATATTTGGGTAGTTTAGCCGCTACTAACAGGCGAGCCAATTGATAGACGTCCAACTGTTGGAAAGCTGAGAATAGAAGTTGTTGGTTATCCCGTTCTTGCTCAAAGTCACGGTTTTGAATCAAATTTGACATGGTAATCGTCCTCCGCTGGATAGATGTCGACCTCAATCCGTGGGTTGTCTCGATCCACCGAGAAGAAGTCTTGGAACGGCATTACCTCCCCCTCCTTCTCGATGAATTGGTTCCAACCGTCATTGGGCAAGATTCCCGCCTGTTGTAATCCGTCCAATATCAGTTTACGGCCAGCCGCGCTAATATTGTCAGGATCTATTTTGCGGTTCATGGCGTACCAATGAAAATGGATCTGGATAGGGAAGAACTCAACCGGGCGAAGATACCGCCGAGAGACGGCCACAATCACCCGATAGGCCTCCTTTTTCAGCTTGGTATAAGTTCGATAGTGCATGGTGATGATCTCGTTCAAACTCGGCAATCTGCCTTTTGGTAAGCGTCCAAAATAGCGTTGATGTAAAACCAACTTTTGCCTGTCCGGTGATTCCAAATCAAACAGGTCCATCAGGGTCTTAGCCATACCTCAACTATTCCCCATATCTCGCTTCTTCTTCGGCCTTGGCTTTGGCTTCAGCTTCGATCTCAGCTAAAACTTTGGCCCGTTCGTCCCGCCTGATAAACTCGAAAGCGCGAGTCATCCAGCCCACTAGGAAGCGGACTTGATTGTTCCGTTTCAAGTAGCTGGAACCGTCAAATATCAAGTTGGCATAGAACATCACCCGTTCAATCAAAACATGGGTTAGAGTCAAAGGCTGAATAGCGGCCAAAGTACCACTGCCTACAATGCCATCCACCTCCTCCGGTTTTAATCGGCGACGGTTGACGGCTGACTGTTGTACGATTCGACCGGCGTTTCTTGGCCCATGTTGAACGATGGCATCAAATTGGTGGTGTTGTAACGGTTCTGGCAAACGCTCCACCTTGTTCTTCTTCCAGAAGTTCTCGAAATAGATCTCGACGGCTGCATCCAGCGCCATATTCTCTATTTCATCGGTGGTAGCTGATCGGCCAATAAAATCAGAGAATGTCTTCTGAGTAATACCGAAATTGGTTGCTCCCCCGGAGTCCAGGGGGTCGTTCACAAACCCACCTTCGGTTTGCACTGTTTCTTCGATAATCGCCATCACCTTTTCTGGTATCATGCTAATTCCTCCTGAGTTTTCTGTACTGAATAATCTTTGATCACTTGCCCTTCCCTACTCTTGCCTCTTGCCATCGGTTGCCACCAATAAGTGCCAACATGCCGACCCATCAACGGGCTGTCTTCTGTATAGGTCTTGAAATGGCCTCGACATAAATGCAAGCGGTTAGTGCCTGTTCCCTGGCCATTACCTCCCGATTTGTTGGTAGACGCATTCTTAATCACTAGCGTCTTATAACTAACCAAAGGGGGTTTCTTCTTCTTTCTCCTTGACCTTTGCGACCTGCTTGACGGGTGAACCGTTTCGACCCCCACGTTTTTACAATTAATCACCGCACAAACCTTTAATGCCCGACATAAAATGCCGATAAAAACCTGTTTAATCACATGATCTACACCGATGACCCCCGTATCCCCGTTGACTTCATCGCCCGGTATTTTCAAATACACCTCCTCAAAATAAAGGTTGTGCGTCTCCGCCTCCAGGTAAAAATCGCACACGATTTGACTGCAAAGTCGTAAAAGGAAAATTGGTGTATCTTCTAAGGCTGGAGTTAAAGACCTAGCATTACCCACCGTGCCGAAAAGGTTGACCGGGGCGGTTATTCGGTCCAGTAATTGGCCTTGCCCCGTTCCGAGAATATAGAGGCTATATGACAACCATCCTTCCTCCTTAACTTGGGGCCGCTTAAGTAACCAAACAGCAATGTCTTTCCCTCCAGCCAAAGATTCTCCACTGGTATCAACCTTGGTCCCTGCCCCAATGTCAAAGCCATGAATTAAGTCCTCGGTTAAAGCTCCCGACGCTTTCATCATCAGAACCATGTTGTCGTAAGGCAAACGGCAATTGGGGAAATTCATATGGTGAAGGTTGGTTGTTTGTGGTACGGCGACGGTTGATTTTTCCGCGTGATGGGTGGTTAAATCGACCGGGTGAATAAACACATGAGATTCTCGGTCGACGGACGGTTTTTCCAAGTCCACATCCAGCACCTTTAACTCAAAATTCCCGGTTTCCGCCTCATCATGCCCGTCTTTGACCTTTTCCTCCCAATGATCAAGCCAGCCTGTTAATTCCTTTTGTGCCTCCTTGGTATCGGTTGGAGTCCAACTGTCCTCCTCCACCTGAAAAACCACCGCATTCTTCAAATGGCGGGCAAAGTCTTCCTGTTGAATAGGAAACCCCTTGGGGTTCAACATTGGCGGGTCCTCAACACCAGACGGAATGTGACCCAAGACTAAAGGGAATTCAGGCCTTTTGGATTCCAATACATGGTCGAGGGCAGTTTTCATTATTTCTCCTCCCAACAGGAAATAACCTGTACAATTCACTCTTAGTTTAGTAAAGCATTTCTCCATTTAAAGAAAATAGATTTCACCTCAGAAACACACTTACTAGGATCAGAGAACACCTGCCGGGCGGTGAAGGGTATCATTAGCTCACCTTCCCTAGTTAAATCCCGCATCCGAGCGAAATCGTGGGGCAATTTGTTTTTATGCCATTTCTCGCCCAAGATACTGATATTGCAATGGGTCGGCTTACCGTCTTCCACCACCGAGAAATCGATGCGGTAACGACCTACCTCCTTGTTATGCGTCAGTTCCAAACCCTCAGTCTTGGCTTTCTGCAAAAAATGACGCTCGGCTTCAGAGTCATAATCCCTCTCAGCCTCAAACTCCGTCATGCCTGGCAGATCCAACTGCTGGCCCAAGTTGGTCAAGTTTTCGATCTGCACTCCCATGTTGAGCCGCTTTTGGTTTAACTGCTTCTGCTTCTTCAACAGATCCTCACTGTCAACCTTATCAACTGGCTTGTACTCGTTGCTGCTAGTCTTAATATAAGCCGGGATCAACTCACCGTCAGGTGTCACCCTCATCATTTTGGAAACCAATTGCCCCACTAACTGCCTAGCCCGTTCTACAGCTAAGTCTTCTGTTGATCTGTTTTGCAGTATCAGTGGCATCATGGCTTGAGTTAATTCCTCAATATCGATGCCGTCAGCTTTCTCTACCAGACGACATAGTGCCGACTGTATAGGATCATCAGTTACTACCAGTTGATTCTTCGCCATTGCTTAACTCCCTATAAAACTGAGCCGACTCCCCTAGTGAAGTGGCCTGATAGTTTAATGTACTAGTAATCTCGTCACGACCGTACAATATAGATCTGATCTTAGTCGGCGGATGGGCCGATAACTCCGTGACTAGTTTCCGCACCTTAATCACCGCTAGATCAAGTTCAAAAAACTGATTCAGCAACTTCTGGTCTTCCGTTCTGACCTTCATCAAATCGCCCAGCGTATTAATTTGCTTACCCGCAAACTCGACCACAATGTCAGACTTCGGCTCGACTACTTCTGGCAGGGTTTCGATCTGGTTGACTTGTGCATTTTCAACTGGCAAAGGTTCAGCTAGGTCATTTGCCCTAGCTCTGCCTCCGATGTTGCCCGTTTTCATGGTGGTGACTGTGCCGTGTTTGGTGGTATAGGTGCGTTCTTGGTTCTCACTGGAATTGATTCCAGTGAGACTTTTCCTCACTTTTTCCACAAAAGTATGACCGACTTTCAGATCCCTGGCAATCTTCCGTCCTGATTTGTCTGGCCTGAGCCTTAAAGCCCTTTCAACTGCCGCCCACTTTTCCTCTCTGGTTCTTGGCACACCATGAATCGCATTTTCCGTACAAGCCAAATACTCAGCATCAAGTCGAGTCCCTTCTCTGACTTCGGCTTCAAAATGTTCCAGCCCAGCCTCTTGTGCCGCTTGGATGCGGTGGAATCCAGCGTACAACCACTTCGCTTCACCATCATCCACCACCCCGATAGCAGGGAACTTATCACCCCGTTCCATCGCTTCGGAATATTGCGATACCGTTACCATGTCAACCTCTCGCAAGTTGATCGACTGGTCAACGGCAATGTCTTCAATCCTTACTAAACCCATCACTCCTCCAATAATCGTTCGGTTAGTAGTCGAATCAGTTGGGTGGACGCCTGTTTGATCAGATCCTCTTTAAACTGATCCAAATATTGGTTGAGGGCTTCTTGGGCAAAAGCCTTAACTTTCGGTTCCAATTCATCCACCACCATGTCTTTAATCTCCAGGGCGAAATTACTGCCCGACACCTCGGTCATCACTTGGGCCACAATTTGGCCGGTCTGTTCCTTCAAAAGACGGTTTACGGTTTCTTCAACATCAAACCCTGGCAACCTTAATCGCATATCAGAACCCCTCCAGCCCTAATTGGCCGTTGAGGTAATCTTTAGCCCGTTGAACGGCTTCGGCCTTAGTGTCACCGAGAACAACTGTGGTCCGATAATCCGGCCGTTGACGCGGCAGTATGGACAAATATTGGAATTCTTCCATGTCCCGAAACACTTCCACTTTATAGCGTTGGCTAGTCGGGTCAAGTGGTGAAATTACAAATAAATTATTCTCGTATTCCTGTATCATTCCTCCTCCTCTCTTTTCTCTGCTCTTTTCTCCGCTAGAGCTTGCTGGTAATGCCATTCGACCTCCTCATGTAATTCGGAGCTGAAAACGGCTAACACCTTAAACAAGGACTTCCCTTCCACTACCCAGCGGCGAACCCATTTTCGGCGGTCAGCGTGGACACGTTTCATGGTATCGCCACCACTGAAACAACTTCTGGCCCCGTTAAAAGGAATATTTTTTGGCAATGGCTTATTATCCGTCACCTCATTATCGGGCTGGGGAGCTCTTGGCCGAGCTGCCCGAGGAGACCCCTCCTCCACCTCAAGTAAAGACCCAACCAAAATCAACCACCCTTTGCCGCCCTCTTTATCGGAGCGACGCATTACCAACGGCGGTTTGGCTTCGCCTTTTCTAGTCCTGACGATCCAGTTGTAAACCGTATGAGGACTGCGGCCAACTATCTCTGAAGCCTCTTTGACCGTTACCCATTTCTCCGCCATACTCCTCCATTATTTGTTGTCGGTAATAGTTGATCATGTCACGCACAAAATTCGGATACCAGGGATATTTCTCGTATCGCAACCGCCAATACTGATCCAACAATGACTCCTCAGCTTTCAAAATAAGCTGACCAGCTTGAGAAGACCCCATACCATTAGCCCACTAAATAATAAGCACCCCAACACTATTCCGCTCCATATCCAAACAAATGATCCATCAAACGGTTTTTTCATTGAACATCATCCCCTCGGTTAAACACTACCGATTCCTCATCAGCATATTCGAATACGACCTGACAAACCTTCTGCACCAATGGGTCAGCTTGTGACCAATCGGATGAGGGATAATACATATTGCTATATTTAGAGCTGGCGATCTCGGTCCCATCCTCCAAGACAGCCAATCGCATCTTAGCTATCACAGCCCGCCCAAGTCCCATCACTTTGACCTGATAACAGGTCACTTTTTTCTCCAAATTGGCGTTCAATGTCGAATTTTTCTCCAAATTGCCGTTCAATATCGAGTTCCTCCCCCCTTTGACTAGTCAGAAATATAATTGTTGCGTCTGTTTTGCTGGCTAAAACTGAGAACTTGATACAATTAGCTTAACACGTGTTACAAAATGGAAACTTAATATAACTTAACATAACAAATGTTATGTTATAAAACCGCCTTAATATAACATTTTCAAAAAGGCCAAATTCAATGATGGCAAGGGTTAGAGCTTGTTTCATTGTGCAAATGTTATATTTGTTATATTATTTCCCAACAAGCGTCATGCTGAAAAAATTTAATTTTTAAATAAAAGTCGGTTTCTATACAGAAACTTACCCACAAAGAAACATAACAAACCTAACACGTCCGCCTCAAACCCAATAATAGCCAGGGTTTTTGATGTTATGTTTGTCCTTTTTAGACGTGATTTCATGTTATGTTTGTTATGTTATCAACTAGGACACTCAGACTTTACAGTTGTGAATCAGTACTAATTTGGGCTTCCTTTGGTCGAAAGGTATATGTTAATTTGTTGAGGGGTTTGGAGATACCGATCTGATAATATTCTTCCAAGTTACTTCGCAATTGAACCATCTGCCGTCCCAAGGATCGTGCGGATTGGTAGGGCAAGCCAATGGAATAGGTTTCAGATATATTGGACAACTCTTGGAAAAGTTGCGAAGTCTGCATCGGTTTCCCGTGGTTATCTTCATTTTCCATCCACAGGTCAAGACACATGAAAATCGGATGATCAATCAGGAGTTCCTCGGTTTGAGCTTGACCCAATTTAGCTATTATCTCTGCCCATTCGTCACCAGCTTCAGCCCGTCGGTCGGGTGATTTGGCGCGGGCCAATTTCCAACCAAAGTTGGCGAAATCAGCCATACGGAAATTGGATTTGAAGGCTTGATCGTCGTGGTGGAGAAGATAATCAACAACCGGGGTCAACTGGTCGATCATATCGCTCCAGATAAGGTCCCGCGCTTCCAGTAGTTGAGGGGTCAGTTCTTCCTCGCCCACAAAGTTCTCAAACCGTTTAACCTTAAAAGGCAACAACCGGTCCATCACATCGTCCCGCTTAAAGTGAGGTGTTCTAGCGTTGATACTGACAAAACATTTGGGTCGATAGACCACTTCTTCGTTCTCGGTATAGTATTTTCGCAAAGTGATCTGGCTACCGGTAGCCACTTCAGCTAACCGATTAGCCAGCCAAGGAATCGGCTCATCGGCATTATCAAAGGCACAGTAGGCATTATGGGTAATGGTGGCCACGAAGGAGTCCTCGCGGCTTTTCTCCAAAGTATCTACACCGAAATGTTCACCGAACAGGAACATGCCGATTCGTTTCTGGCAGTAGCTTTTGCCTGACCCCTTCTCCCCGATAAAACACTGGATCGGTTTGGTCTTTTGCAAGTTACCAAAAAATAGGGATTTCAACCAGACCTCAAAGACCAGTTCTTGTTCCGGCACGTCCAGGTTGGAGCCAAGTTCATCAAAGTTGATGCTCTCAATCAGCATTGAGCGCATATAACCGCTAGTGGTATTGGCTTGATAAGTGAAGGGCTGATAACTCTGTTTGCCCAAGAATAAGACCCCGTCGGTACCATTTGGGACTAGCTCAACCGTGCTGCCATCCAGTTTATAAATCTGGTTATCCTGGTTGTAAATGTAGAGGCCTTGATCTGGTAGGAAATGGCTCAGACGGTGAACCTCGGTGGGCAGGCCGTTGGTCAGAGTTTCGGCTTCCAGGTCTTGGAAGACAAACTCAAAATCCCGTTCACTGGAGTTGATGTCATACCGTTTATTGAGGAGGGTGCGAAAATCGTCTGTATCGCGCTGGATTTCGTATAGTCGATTATCCTCCTTATTGAACCAGTATTTGCCACCATCATCGGTGACGTGTAATTGTCCAGCCTGTTTGATGTCGGTGGACACAAGGTCGGCCACTTCGCGTTTGACCATGAAATCTTTCAGCTTTTCTTCGTTACGACGGGCTTCGTTAATCTGGAATCGGAGGAAGCCTATATGGTCACTGTTACGCCGCGCTTCCTGTTCCCGTTCCTCAGCCTGTTCCCGTCTGATGTCAATCGCTACCTGTTTGACCAGGGCTTGGAAAGGCCGTTTGGCCATTAGCTCGGCATCAACTACTTGGCTGACATAAGGATCTCGCTCAAAAGAGGGTAATCGCACAATTAATCGCGCTACCTCTTTCAGTTCTCGTTGTTGTTCGGCTCCTTCAAACTGTTGTAACTGTTGAATACGGAATTCGAGATAGGTGGGAGCTGTGGTCAGTACCGGTCCCAAATCTTGACCGGATTGCAGGTAATCGGCTAGGTCGACCTTGTCTTTATGACCGCGAGGTAACGTTACCAAGCGCACATCTTTACCCCGTTGATGCAGGGCTTCAGCTGTAGCCAAGGCGCCTTTTAAACCCGATTCCGATTCCTCACTATCGTTGACCATATATATAGAGGAAGCGTTTTCGGCCAGCTTGACCAATTGCTGGATCTGGTTTTGACTGAAGCGAGTGGTAACTGGCGATAACACCGAATAGCCAGCTTGGATACCCAAGATGGCATCAACGATGCCTTCGGTGATAATTAGCTCGTTGGCATCCTTAATCGAGTCGACGCCATAGATGATATTTTCGACCGCATTGGCACCGACAAACGGGTACCGTTCACCATTGGTCAGGTGCTTAATATATTTCTTGGCCGGATCAACATCTTGAGTGCTACGGCCGATAGAAAACAGGATCTTTCCCGCTTGCCAATAAGGGAAGATATAGCGGTCCCGATAGCGGTCAGTCGGCTTGCCGTCATTACTGTAGAACAGGCCAGTCTTGAGAAGCAGGTCATCGGGGTAAGAGTATTTCTGGCGCAGATGCTTGTAGAGACCGTCTTTCTTGTCCGGTGCATAACCGATCAACAACTGATCAACGGTTTCCTGTTCTATCCCGCGTTGACCAAAATAGAGCAAGTGTGGTAACGGCTTCAGTTGGGAGTGATACCACTGCATAGCCTGTTTGATGATGGGCCGAATCAGGTCGGCTTCTTGCCGCGCCATCTTCTGCTGTTCCCACTGATCGGGGTTGAGGGTAGGGTGCGGTAAATTGTAGGTTTGACAAATCCAATCCACCGCTTCCGGAAATCCACAGCCGTCACGATCCATTACCCAAGAGAAGATGTCGCCACCTTCTCCGCAGGAAAAACATCGCCAAAGCTGTTTCTCTGGCGTAACATGCAAACACTTGCCATTCTTGGAGGCGTGCTTGCTGGAATGTGAACCGAAATTGTTGTTTAGGGATTCGTCGCGGGACACCAACTCTGCCAAGTCCACCGTCTCCTTGATGGCCTGGATTGCTTGCCCCGAATCGGGAAATGTGGTATAATCCACTTGTGTCTCCTCTGCCCGAATCTTCATCATTCGGGCTTTTTTTATGCCTAAATTAAGATTGAGTCAGGCATAAAAGGTTCAATCAAAACAGACCTAAAGGCAGAAATATCTACGCATTCGGCTTGAGTTGATACGAAAGAGGGAAAAATATTGCGCCGAAAGGCGGTCGGCAGGTAGAATAAACGCAAGGCACAAAAAATGGCCCTGAAATAAACCTCTCGGTCGATTTTGTGTTTCAATGCAAAGTTCCCTCAATTTGGTAGTTGATAAGGCTTTGTGTTTACCTTATGGTTTCGAGGTCGATGGTATATGGCTATGCCGTCGGCCTCTTTTTTTATTATATAGTCTTATTTGCCATTTTTCAAGACCCTAGACACCATGTCCTATAATAATCGTTATCGGACATTCTCGCCCTCTTATTGAGACTGAGCCGAAACCCGTTTCTGGCTATCACTGACTTCTTCCTCTCTTGTTGAGTCTCAACAAGCAAAATCCATGTCCGATAATAATTTAACCATCACTGAGCTTAATCTCTACCACTTGCCCTTTGGCATCTTCAGCCAATAATGCCTTCAGCTGAATAGCGGAACTGACCGTTTTCTCCTTCTCAGTTTCCGCTAGAGTATCACCCAACTGATCGGACAGAATCCGTTTCATCTGAGGTTTCAGTTTAGGATAAGAGGCGATGACCTTAATGGCATGGATCGGCATCTTTCGGCAAAATCCGTCCAGCCACGAATATAAGGTCCGGCGGTGAACCCCGATACTTTCTGCCAATTCACCCGCCAACCGATACTTTATTATAGATTCCTTCATCTCTCTGCTTTGTTGTATTAGCGTATCCATTTGATTAGGCATTCAAATACCCCCCCCCACCTATATCTTATTTGGTTCCTTTCCGCGGCCGTTCCTGCGGAATTTCTAAAGTGCGAACATCGACATTCTCGAAACTGACGAAATCGTCAACCCCGATCCTTTCCCATCCTCGCCCATACTTCTCTTTTCCTAGGACATTAATAGCCCAAGCTACATGATTTAGCTCCTCGACTTTAAAAGCGATGGTGCCATCCATCCGCTTGCCCCACTGATTGGGGTGCATCTTCATCCTATCGCCCAAAGGCTTTCGCCAGCCCCACTCGATCAGGCCTCTCAGCCGAAGTAAATCAACTTTTAATATCGTCATCCAACCTCCAATTCAGGCTTCGACGACATTATAACAGGTTGAGCTTGACATTACAAGCATAAACGTGGGATGTGAGGTTTTTCTAAAAAAACTTCAACTTATTACAGTTTGAGCTTGACATTACAAGCTCAGGGCGTTATAATACAGCCATACAACAAAGAACAGAGGAGACAGAGAGATGAACAACTTAACCACAACCACGAAACCCAGGTCAACCGAGGCTAGGATCGAGGCGGCGATAGGTGAGATAGTAGAAATCAGGCTGACTAATTTGTTAGGGATCAACCGAGACGAGCTGTTTGAACGCAATGATCGGGGTGAGCTCGTATATGGTGACGAATTTAATGACACTTTCCACGACGTGAAAGCATGTCTTGACGATCTATTTAGTTAAAGAGGAGACAGAGATGAATCATTCCACAAGTACAACAATTAGAGGTACGAAGGAAAAGCAAGAGGTTAATACCATGCGGGATCATCTCGCATTGGCACGATATGGGAAATTGTCACAACAGGAATTAGTTCAGTTGATATATGAGGAAATATATTGCAAGATTCCCGATGATGAAATCCGATCCATTTACCCGATAGAAATTAAACCGAACAGCATCCTTTAAGGAGACAGAGAAATGAAGTATTTGTGCATTCAGAAATATTACGATAACGGGAAGGTGTCAGCATGGGTTGAGTCGTGCGCCGACGAGACGGAACCTTATTTCAATGAGAACAAAAAATCCGACGAATATGGTGACATCTTCGATACGAAACAAGAAGCTGAAGAATATGCAGAGCAAAGCCGTTTGGCCTAGAGGACAGAATAATGGAACTACGAAAGAAGAAGAAGACCAAAGTCTACAACACGGCTAACGGTGTAGCCGTCAGGTTTTACGACACCGAGATTTTCAACTACAATCTGGACAAGCCTACCATCACCCTACGAACAGACGGCTATTTCACGGTCACCACCAAACGGAGAATCAACCAAGCCTTTCAAGAATTGAATTTGCCTTTTACCCTCTGGCAAAAAGATTATGATTGGTTCGTAGGAAAAACCGGAACTGATTTGATCTGGGAATTTGAAGGTAACGAGTTGAATATCCCCGCCTGATGAGAGCCAGTTGGTAACTGGCCGAAACCCCGAAAGGGGTCGTGGGAAACCACAATAAGATTATGAACCAAGGAGGAGGAATGATGAAAGAAATTAATGTCTATTCAGGTAGCCACTACCAAGTTGAATTGGAAGGATTATTGGCTGCACCGTTACCCAAATTCGATCCCGAAGGACGGTTCCGACCATTACCGCATTCGGTGATGGATCAGCAGACCCGCTCAGTGGTAGAGGATTTGGGCCACACGATAACAGAAGAACAGTTCCACATGACAGATGATGGCATGAGGGCGGTCGGTATTTACCAATTCATCAGCGATTTGGATCCCGACCATTCCAACACGGTGTCGTTCTATAATGCTAATGACAAGTCATCGTCAACCAAGATGGCTGCGGGTAAGATTCAACACATCTGCCTGAACGCAGTCATCACGGGGGAGGTAGTTTATAAAACCTGCCACACCAAATTTATTGAGGACCGACTTCCAGTTCTCTTGAGTGAGGCCGTCACCAAAATCGGCGGCTACATCAAACACCAAGAGATTCAGCATATCGCCTATAAACGCATCACCTTAGATCAGGAGGAAACCAAGAAAACCCACCAAATGAAGGTGGACCATCTTATCATGGAGGCTACCCGGAATAAGGTTATTGCCGGTTCTGCCATTGGCGCAGTTGAACACCAATATTGGATGCCTCGACATGAGGAATTCACTGAAAACGGTTATTCACTACACCGCTTCCTGCAAGCCTTTACCCAAGTTTTCCAAGATCGGCGATACAGCTACCGCCGGCTAACCAAAGCCAGCTTGGAGTTGCAACGGATTTTCAACCGGCAATTTAAAACTGAGCTTGAGCAAGTTGGTTCGGACATCGAAGGGACGCTTCAAGAAATGGAGGGTTGGAGGTTAAATGAAGGGCAATGATCAATCCCAGATACCAAATCCCGTGGTCAAATTGGTGGCATCAGTTCTACGCTTATGAGTATCGGCATGAACTGGAAACACAATATGATGATGCAGATAGATGTTTTTTCATGTTGGTGAAAAAGACCATCGGTGACCGTTGGATGGATAGGAACGAGTTATTTTGCCCTGAGGAATGGGAACAAGAGGCCGATCCACCGACCTTTTGGGTCGAACCTGCTGGAGATCCGGACGTGAGAGGCAAAACCGAAATTAATGAATATCGAGATATGATCTTGAAGATGTATCAGGAGGAGACAGAATAATGAATCTACTAAAACAATTTGAAAAATCCGATGAGCTAGTTGCACCTTACCAACACCATCCCCGCGGTTCCACGCGGGCACGTCTGTATGGATCATCGCATGGACTCTTGCGAATCAAAGGCCCAGCGGTGACCCCCTTGAAAGGTTTCCCTTGTTATCAAGTGAATTTATTAGAGGAGGATGGTAACAAAAAACTCATCATCAAATTCACTAAAGAGGAATCAGGAGCGTCGGGCAGACGCCACAAAGACCCCAGCAAATCCACCGTCAGTTTGGGTATTGCCCAATTCTTGGCTAAGGCGGAAATCCCACCCCCCGAGAGAGGTATGGTCTTCTCCTTTGATGAGGGTAATGGATTAGTCTTTGATGATAAAAACAAAATTCTCCTCCTCGACTTTAGTCGTTGCATCACCGAAAAGGCTGACTGGAGAAAGCCGACTGACAAAAAATAAGCGATGACCTATCAACCTGAAACCAGCGACTATTGGGACCCGACTCAAGAATCACTGAAAAGCTACATGGTCAAACTGGAGGGCTGGCGTCAGTGGGACGCCAGCCTGTCCACCGCTGAACAGATTATCCGCGACTTGAAAGTATTGCCACCCGAGAATATCACTGACAATAATATCAACCTGCAACATCTAATCCGACTGATCGGTGAAGAAAAAGCTCGACAAGAACTAGAAATGCCAAGCCAAATGGAGCTTTTTTGATAAAAACCAAAAAAACTGCATAAAATTACAGTTTGAGCTTGACATTACAAGCTCAGGACTGTATAATACACATCAACAAGCAAGAGAGAAGGAGAAACAAGATGAACAACTTAACCAACCAACCAACCACAACAAAAGGAATCAAGAAGGGATTAAAGGCGGTCAAATTTATTGACCAGCTTTTCCACGACCTTGACGGTTCCATCACAGGACATAAAAATTCCGTGTTTTCATTGACAAAATACGGGGTCGTTTCCAGTGATGGATGCTATCTCGACATGGATGGTACTGGCCGACCTAGCACTTGGGCTACCAAGTCAACCACAAAAATTATCGCCGATACGATAATACAAGATCACCCCACCCACCCAATCTATTGGGTCAAGCCAGCAATGGTCAAGGTGTAAAGGAGACAGACAAATGAGCAGCCAACCAACCAGCAACCAGTCTACAGTCGTTCGGTCATTAGAACTAGCCATGAAAGCACTAGAAGAATACAGATGTAACCTAATGGATGAGATGTGGCAATTGGCCAGTGAACGAGACCAATCAAGCCTGGAACTTCCAGCCCGAGCGGATGAGATTGGAAGCCTTGAGGTTGAGCACAAAAAAACTGGAACCGCTATCAGTGACCTCAACGGAATGATCGGCCATTACAAATTCGTAACCCAACAATCCTAAGGAGATACAAAATGCCAACCAGACCTAACCTAACAGCATTAGCCAGAGTCGTTGAAGCCTTGAAACCCTCAACCAGAGAGCATATTGACGTTTCAAAGGTTTACCAAAACAACCCATTTCCAGTTGACAGCAGTTTTGAGTTTAACCCAATCACAGTCAACATGGAGCATCACTCGGAAGACTTAACTTACAAA
>Ga0208181_1000320_pt1 | contig 27723 bp, 34 predicted proteins | sample MalvirDeepMed_s6_FD_184244 | JGI IMG/M metagenome (GOLD analysis project Ga0208181, IMG submission 184244) | Marine viral communities from the Global Malaspina Expedition - Malaspina viral metaG DeepMed_s6 (SPAdes) (version 2) | ecosystem: Environmental > Aquatic > Marine > Oceanic | place... | reverse complement strand
GGTCTTGGACTTCACTGGCGAATACACGTCGTATGACAGCAGTTCTTGAAAATCATCCCAATCAAAGAATGTGTCCAATTCACCATCGCACGTTGCAATGCCCGCATATTCGTAAATATGAATTTTTGGACGGGGCCATACTTGCGGGAACCAGCGTTTTTCTATGCCGCGAATAATTTCCCACCGTTCTGCCAAAGATTTACCTTTCCAGTGGTGTCCCTCATTTCCCAGATTGAAGAGGATTCTGGTTACAGTTGCCCACCGCATACGCCGATTGTCAGCCATGTAATCTGGCCGCACCCTCACTCGCGACAAATATATCGTGTGGACGGTGATCGTCTTATAACCAAGATGATCCCAATCATCTTTACCTGGGTTCAGTTTCCAAGTCTGCTCAATCGTAATTGCGTTTGTCATTAGTATATTCTCCTCTGTAAATGTTCTGACAACCCAATGTCATCAAAACATAATGCCTATACGGGTATATACTGGTGTGCTATAAGAGTGTCAAGTTTTAAATAAAAAAAGTTTGACGCATGAAAACCAAGACCCCTTTTTATATTCGGTTGCGAGCGGACCTGATGGACATCTTACGGGAAGAGTCGGAGCGCAGGGGTATGACCATGACCATGATTATTGAACGTGCCCTGGATGCCCAATTTGGCCCACTGAGGGGCAATGTCGTTAACCTGGAAGATCATATGCCGGAAAATAAAGATGGCCTTTAGGAGCAAATACAAAGCCGTCAAAACGGAGGTCGATGGCATCGTGTTCCACAGTAAGCGCGAGGCTGCACGGTACATGGAACTTGTTTTGCTGGAACGCGCTGGCGAAATCTCACATTTGGAATTACAGCCCGCATTTGAGTGCCGGATCGATGGCAAAAAAATTTGCACATACAAAGCGGACTTTAGGTATTTCACTGCGAGAGAAAGCATCGTTGAGGATGTGAAAGGCGTTAAAACGCCCGTTTATCGGCTCAAAAAAAAGCTGGTGGAAGCCTTGTTTCCAGGCGTCAAGATTCAAGAGGTTTACTAATGCGATATTTTGAATGTGAAAGATGCCGTGATGAACACATGATCTGGCGTAATCAGCGGACAGTGGACCGAATTGTGAGGGTGATGGCTTACGGCGTGGAACAAAAAGAAGTGCGCTCAACCGTCATTGAAGGCGCCTGGGACATCTGCCCTGCTTGCGTCAAGAAAAGTGAAGTTGAGTTTGGTGCGGAACAACAAACGGGATGGCAGCGATGACCTGCCCTGATTGCCAAGGCGAAGGATACATCGAACGGGTTAACTGGAATGGACCTTATGAAGTCCCCTGCCCGTATTGCTGGCAGTCACTGGGCGAAGTTCCCGATGACGAGTGCGCTAATTAGATGGCTAAAGTCGAATTGTCATATGCGGAAGTCTTCCAGGGCGCCATGATCGGCGTAATGCGGTTGCTTAGAAGGAATAAAGCGAAGCGTTCGGAACTCCGCAATACACCCCCAACAGGCACCTGGGAGCGGTCAATTGAAGGGGCCATCAGTGAAATGGCGCTGGCGAAACATTTAAACGTGTTTCTTGCAGACCATACGAACAGGGAAATCCCTGATGTTGGCGACGTGGATTGTCGCGCAACCAGCCATAAAAACGGCAGTTTAATTGTCCATCCATACGATGCAGATGACCGATTGTTTTATCTGTTAGTGGGGATGCATGGCCAATATGAAATTAAAGGCTGGATTAAAGGGGCCGACGCCAAACAGGACAAGTGGTGGAAAGACCCTGTGGGCGGGCGCCCAGCCTACTTTGTGCCCCAGGAGGAATTAAACGATGGCTAAATTTCCTCACCTACCCCTTTGGACCGACGCCTACATGGCCGACACGTTGCACCTGACGCATGAGGAGCATGGTCTGTATTTGATGCTTTTGATGACGATCTGGCGGTCGCCAGACTGCAAAATTCCGAACGATTTGGAGTGGGTAAAAAGGCGCCTTCGGGCCACCGATGATCAGATGGAAAACCTGGTCAAAAATCTGCTGGATGAGTTCTTCACAACGACAGGAAATCACATCACACAAAAGCGTCTTAAAGAAGAATATGAGTATGTGAAGAAAAAAGCGAAAAAGAATAGCGTTTCCGCTAAGTCACGGTGGCAAAAGGAAAAACAGGTATGCGAACGCAATGCCCCTATACCTACACCTACACCTAGTATAGTTACTAACGTAACTATATCGCCCAAATCTGACGATTTGTTCGAGGTTTGGTATGAACCCTGGCCGCGAAAAGTCGGCAAAGGTGGCGCCCGAAAAGCGTTCAAAACCGCCCTCAAAAAAACTGATTTTGAAACCCTCTGCCAGGGCCGTGATCGATTTATCGAAGCGGCTATCGGTCAGGACAAAAATTATATTCCCTACCCGTCAACATGGTTGAACCAGGAGCGATGGTCTGATGACACAACAGCAATTAATCCAACGCCAGCAATCCCGATCCGTAGTGGAAACGGAACACAATCTGCAAGCATCGCTGCCGCAGTCAGTGGTTTCGTCGCTAGACGCAGTGGTTGACAGGGATTTTAACGTGGTCGCTTACACCATCGACGGCCCCTGCCCCGTTGATGACATCAATGCGGCCATTGCAGCTATCGATGCCGCCAGCCAGCCGATGCCAGCCAAGGCGTTGGGAATGCTGATTGCCGAAGTATTCAGCCTGACCAAGCGCAAGAAGGACGATCAGATCACGCTGGATCTGGCCGTTGAGGCTTACGGTTCGCGCCTGGAGCAATACCCTGCCGACATCGTGCATGAGGTTCTCAGCAAGTGGCCGGATCAGTCCATGTGGTGGCCATCCTGGCATGAACTGAAAGAGGAAATCGATTGGCGTAATAATCGCGCCAAAATCAAGGCGGCGTTGGAAAAGAAGCTGACGCCGGACAGAACGCAATCCGTTATTAATCAGGCGATTAGGAAAGGTTAATGGGTAAAAAATTGCGATCAACGCATACACGTACACCTGATTTTTCGCGAAACACCCATAGCAAGAGGTTACTTCCAAACAATCAAGGGCTTAATGATTTAGACGAAGATTTTGAAGGAGCGATGGAAATAAACAACCGATCTGCGCGTCGTGCGGAAGCATCAAAACAACGAAAGATAATGTCAAGAAAGGGCTAACAACATGAATTTGCAAGGGAAAATCATCCAGGTGATTGACGAACAGTCTGGCGAATCAGCTAAAGGGCCGTGGCGAAAGCAAGAGTACGTTCTGGAAACCGACGGCCAATATCCGAAGAAGGTTTGTTTCATGGCCTGGAACGACAAAATTGACGAGTTTGCTATCAAGGCAGGGCACGTTGTTGACGTTGGCATTGACCTCGAAAGCCGCGAGTACAACGGGCGATGGTACACGGATGTGAAGGCTTGGAAGGTCACAAAGGACGCGACGGTTAGCCCTTTACCTGATGACAAGCCAGACAACATTGACGATGACCTTGGTGACGATATTCCGTTTTGATGGTCCGGCGTAAGAAAAAGCTGAAGGCGCCACACAGCGATTTAGGGACGCCGGAAGCCAAAAGTCACGGCGATTATATCCTTGAGGAAACGATGATTGCTGGCATGAAACGTGCCCGCAATACCACTATCGATCCCATTGAAACCTTGCGTCGGCGGGACTTGATTGACGGCTCTCAATACCAAGCTGGCCAGCGATTTGCCGAAGTGTTCCGCAAGGCTATGCTGGTTGAGGTGTATGCCACGGTGCGCTTTGGCCACATACCGGCGACGCAAAACATTGAAATGCTGGAAGTGGTGACCAGGGCCAAGCGCGAGGTGCGATTAGCCCTTAAGCATTTAGGCTATCCGCTGGCGTCGCTGGCAGAGCATTCAATCGGAAATTCCAACCCGATTAGTACCTGGAAAACAGGAAAAGCAACCGTTGAAACACTACGTTTAGTGCTAGAAGGGCTAAAAAACTACTATAAAATGTAATTATCAATGAAATGCCCTAGTTTACAAAGCGACTCCGATTAGGCTAAATTAAATATGGTGGGATTGTCCCGCCAATGCCTTTGTTTTGGTCTTTAAGGTGGCTGGCGTAAAAACCAGCCACTTTCCTTTTGAGGTGTAGGCGATGGGCCGTCCAACGAAACGTAATCAAAAATTAATCGATAAATTGCTGCTTGGGCTTGAGGCTGGGCGGTATGAAAACGAGTTGTGTGCGGAACTGGATGTACATCCGACGAACGTCCGCATATGGAAACGTCAAGACCCCGAATTGCGGGCAATGGTCAACGAGGCAAGGCGCGACGGCATACTTGCCCGCCTGGAAACGGATAAGCTGGCGCTTGAGTCGGCGATTAGCCGTGACGACATTTTGCGGGCAAAAGAATGCTTGGCACATAGTCGCTGGGAAGCGGAAAAATTGCTTAAAGATTTTCAACCAATTCAGAAAAGCGAAGTTACACATAGCGGACCTATGATAATCGGCTGGGAAAACGAAACGCCAAACGCTGGCGAAAACGCAACCCAGGAAAAAGGAACTAGTGATCCGCGATTAGCCCACTAGTCCAAATTTATTCAATTTTCGCGCTTTTTTTCGCGCAAAAGTAAACGCAAAGCGACGGCAACGGGGCTTTGTATATCTTGTTCGCCGGTTTCCCAACGTCTAACCGTTCGCGGGTTTACGGGTTTATGCCCAGGTTCTGACAATGCATCGGCCAAGCCCCGAACCGTTAGGCCCAAGGCATAGCGAATGCTTTTTAATTCATCGGGTGTCATAATTTAATATTTCCAAATTGGGCCTATTGTTCCGGCGGGCATTGGTATAATTTCGGCGTTTTGTTTTGCGTCGTCTAATAACGCCGGTAAAGCGCCGGACTCTTCCCAGGTGTTAGTTATGGGATTGCTTAATTCGTCGCAACAATCATAGTCTACTAAATCGCCATTTTCTGCAAATGCTGCGACAATGTGATTAACGTCATGCAATCCGCTACATGGCCATTGGCGCCGGAATGCTTCTATTGTTTCAGGCTGTATTTCTATAATTTTCATTTCGTATCCTCTCACATGGGCACCATTGCCCTACTAACACCAAAAGCGGGCAATCCCTGGGGAATCCCGCCAATGGCGATCAATCGCAATGTGAGCGCGTTTATGAAGCGACGGCGCTTGCTTTTTTCTTGCTGTTACCATGTGCTGGAAAGCCCACAATAACTTTGCGCGATTGCTTTTGACATAGTCCGCACGTTTTACAAGTTACGTCGTCACGATACGTCGCCGGACATACGGCAAATTTGTTTTTATCAGGCGTCGTTTCCGGCAATGTTTTAAGGCGTTCGCGATATTCATGCATCGTTTCTTGCCAAACGCCCTTTTTGCTTTGGCGCTCGTATTCGATAGGTAAAACCGTCGCGACGGGACCAATGTCCAGGTCCGTTAATTTGTCCGCATGATCTAAATTGTTAGCAGATAAATTAATTGTAAAGCCTTTGGCGTTCGCCGTAGCAATAGCGGCGCGATTATGTTTGTTTGTTTCTACGTCGTAATGGGAAAACGTAAACCCACGCTTTCCGGCGTTCGCGCCAGCAAGTGCTAAAAGCCCGCCACGATCTATATTTTTACCGTCGCCTGGTAAATCGCCCGCTTGATTGTGGCGCCATAGGATATTGGCGGGCAATGCGGAAACCTGGTTAACGAAATCGGAAAACAACCCGCCACGTTTGCCGTCTGTTACTTCATCCCAACGCCCTTTTAACGGGTAACCTTCCGCATAGCATCCATTGTTCTTGAAAGGGCAAGAATCGGGACAAGTGTTACGATCACTTGTGGAAACAGGCATTTTGCCGGTCTTTTTGTTTGCGGATTTCGGGTTTAAATAGAAATACATTATATTTTCCTTTTTTAGGCGGGCACAATTGCCCTTGGTTGATGCTAATTACATCGTTAGACGCGCCGAAACGACGCGCCTTGCGATATAATCAATTTATGATTTCAGCATAAGCCCCATTGCAACCGTTGCCGTCTTGTGTATGTGCTTTAATTTCACCATTAGTTTCTATATCAACAACAAATCCAATGGCGCCCTTCCAGAATGGAACAGTGCGAATGGCATCAACGGCGGTTTTAGCGTAAACAGTTTCACACGTTTCGCGGTGTGGTGTGATGTTTAAGCAATATGTTTTGAGTTTGTATTTGTTCATGACAGCGACGCCTTTATTCCAAAGTAAATGACAGCGCCGAAAGCGCCCCAAATGGCCAGGAATAAAAAGACTAGGTAAATTGTGATAAAAATATCCATTGTTCGGTTTCCCTCTTAAAAGTGAATTTCGACGAAATTGCCGGAAGCAATATCAAAAGCATGAACATAAGCGCCAATATCAGGTTGACGAAAATCAACGTCGAAACCTGCAAGGCGCTTACATTGTTCCTTGGCGTCATTGGTTGGGATAAGATCGCAAGCCCAACGATAGAGAATGTCGCTTGCTGTGTTTATTCTGTTTTCCATTGTTACACCGTCGCATCGGTAACAATTTCCAAGGCCTTGATTAATAGCCAGGGAAATAAGACGGGACCAACAACAAGGGAAATTCCGATTATTAAATCTAACATTGTTTTGTTTCCTTATTTCTAGTGGGCACAATCGCCCTATGAATACTGTTGTATATACATATATAAATGGTGTCAAACATTAAGAGCGAAAAAAGATAAATTATTTTGGGATGTTGGGAATGGATAGTTCGCCACCATGTATCACTCTTTTCGCGGCCGCGAACGTCGCCCTGTTTAAATGCCCTGGTTAATCACAATCAATAGCATCGATCGATCGCAATCATTCAATCTATAAAAGTCAAAAGGCGCGGCAATCCTAGGTTGTCGTCGCCGTTGTCATAAATTATTGGGTTACTCTTATATTTTGACGGCAGGGGGTCGTTGACCAGGGGTACCCCCGCTGGCACCGACGCGCAGACAGTTGGATGGGACCACAACCCGTATCTCACTACAGTTGGAGAAACATTGTGGGAAAACGCAGTGTTTTTGATCGGCGGGTTAAGGACTTTTATCCTACGCCGGAAGCGGGGGTTTTACCGCTTCTTGATCATTTGATGATTGGCACAAGGTTTTATGAGCCTTGCGCTGGCGATGGCCAGTTAATCGATCATTTGGAGAGGTTTGGCCATGTTTGTGCGGGTGCCAGTGATATTGAGGATCACGGGTATCATCCGAAGGTAAGGGCGGGGGTTGACTGCCGACGTTTGCTTGATGTGGATGCGGATATATTTATTACCAACCCGCCTTGGAACAGGCCGGATTTACACAGCATTATTGACCATTTGATGTATTTGCAGCGACAGGCGTGGTTGCTCATAGACGCGGATTGGGCACATACCAGGCAATCGGCTGGGTATATGCGGTTGTGTGCGTCTGTGGTGTCTATAGGGCGTCTGAGGTGGATTGCAGACAGTCCGCATACTGGCAAGGATAATTGTTGCTGGTATCTGTTTTGTCCCTGGCATGAGGGGCCATCGCAATTTTACGGGAGAGTTTGATATGGCTAAAGCACCAGCGAAGAAGGTATCGACCAAGAAGGAACCGGCAAGGCGTAGGGCCAGGGCCAAGAAGGATGACGGGACGTTTATGGCTGATGATCCTAAAACGCCTGATGTTAATGAGGCTTTTGTTCAGGAACCGGCCCCAGAGGTTCAGAGAGAGGCTCAGAGGTCCGTTGGTGGGCGGTATCTTAATGGCAAGCTGATTGGCTAGAGTTGTTGTCCCTGACGTTCTGGACGCCACACAGTGCGCTTTGCTGGCGAAAGAGGTTGGGTATAGGGGGTTTGATGACCCGCTTGTGGAGCCGGTTATTGATGCCGTGCTTGCGAGGTTTGATATCACGCATCGGGAGCCTTCGTATGTCAGGGTGGAGTGCCGCAAGGAAGGCCATGACTGGCATTTGGATAACGGGCCGCATATGCCGTGGTGCGCGGTGTCGGTATCCGTTTTGCTGACAGAGCGCCCTGCCGATGCGGTGGGGGGGATTTTACAGTTTCATGATTTTGTGCCGGACCAGAAGCCTGGGGAGTTATGGATGTGGGATACACAGGCAGAGAACCGGCACAGGGTTTCCAGTCATGATGGCTGGAGAGTGTGCTTACTGATGTTTTTGCAAGGTGACGCATGAATTGCTGGCATTGCCAAACCCCATTGATTTGGGGAGGGGATCACGATGATGAGGACAACGAAGATTTTATGATAGTCACTAATCTGTCATGCCCCGAATGTAAAAGTTATGTAGAGGTTTACTTGCCTAATGGTGGGTCAAGTGGCGCAGCCGAATAGAGTAATCATCCCCTATACGCCCAGGCCGTTGCAGCAGACGTTTCATGAACAATGCCGACGGTTCAACGTGGCGGTGTGTCACAGGCGTTTTGGCAAGACGGTGATGGCCATCAACTGGTTATTGCGTGAAATCCTTACCTGTGACCGCAAGAACGCCCAGGGGGCTTATGTGGCGCCCACATATTCGGCGGCAAAGCGGATAGCCTGGATTATGTTGCGGGAATATGCGGGGGTTATACCAGGGGTTAAGTTTAACGAGGCCGAACTAAGATGCGATCTGCCTGACGGCAAGCGGATATGGCTGCTGGGATCGGAAAATCCCGATGCTCTTAGGGGGTTACGCCTTGATGCTGCCGTATTGGATGAATATGCGGACATGAATGCGCGGCTGTTTCCTGAGATTGTAAGACCCGCGCTTTCTGATTTTGGCACCGGCAAATGTTTGTGGATCGGGACACCCAGAGGCGACAACCAATTTAGAACGATCTACGATACGGCCATTCGCAATATGGAAGACGGCGATAACGAGTGGTTTGCCATGCGCTTCCCTGCCAGCCAGACAGAGATTATTCCTGAGAAAGAATTGAAGGCCGCACGGGATACGATGGATGAGAGCCAGTTTGAACAGGAATTTGAATGTTCCTGGTCAGCAGCCCTTGTGGGCGCCTACTACGCCAAGACACTGGACAGAATGGAATTGCAGAGCCAGATCGGATCGGTTCCCTGGGAGCCGAACGCGCCCGTCTGGACCGCTTTTGATCTGGGAATGCGGGACAGTACGGCCATATGGTTCGGGCAGTCCATACGCGGGGAAGTTGGACACAGGATTATTGATTATTATGAAAGCAGCGGCGAAGGATTGCATCACTACATTGGCCACCTTCGCGCTCAACCTTATGTCTATGGTGATCATTATTTTCCTCATGATGTGCTTGTGCGTGAGTTGGGCAGTGGCAGCAGTCGTTACGAAATGCTCCAGGGCCTTGGGGTACGCCCGACCATTGTCGCCAAGTTATCTCTTCAAGACGGGATCGAAGCGGTAAGGGCCTTGCTCCCTACCCTTCATTTTGACCGCCAAAACTGCGCGTTGGGGCTGAAGTATTTGCGGCATTACCACAGGCAGTGGAATGATAAAAACCAGACGTGGCGGGAAAAACCCAACCACGATTCGAGTTCCCATTCTGCCGACGCCATGCGCTATGCGGCTATAGGATTACGCGACGGCGATGCAAGTGATTACGCCATGATGGCACAAACAGGGCGCCAGCCTGGGGGCCAGCCCGTTATAATCAGTGATTATAATGAGTTCGGTTAATATTATCGATGCCCGCTATCCTGATGTTGTTGAGATTGCGCGGAATATGCGTGAACTGGATGCGGAAGAAATATGGCCCGTGACGAATGCAAGGACGCCGGAAACGCTGGCAGTGGCAACTGTAGCTGGAAACGGCTTGAAGTTTGTTGCGCGTTGTGGGGCGGTCCCTGTCGCTACCTGGGGAGCATCGGAAGTCAGGCCACGGGTGGCCAGCGTCTGGATGTTCGCAACGGACAGGTGGCCGAAAGTGGCACTCAGCGTAACCCGCCACATCAACAGGACGGTAATGCCAATCCTGATGAGCGCGGGATGCGTGAGAGCGGAATGCTGGAGCCATGACAACCATCATGTGGCCCATCGTTGGCTGGAACTGCTAGGCGCCGTCCGCGAAGCCACCGTTGAGGATTACGGGCAGAACAGAGTGCCCTATCACTGTTATAGCTGGACTCGAACAAGATTGGAGAGTGATGATGTGCATTGGACCATCGGTGCCCAGAATGCCCGCGCCGCCACCCCCGCCGACGCCGATAGCCCCGCCTACGCGGGATGATCCCCGTGTCAACGAGGAAGCGTCTGCATTACGGCGTCGTCGGCTGGCTATGAAAGGCCGGAAATCCACGATCCTAACGGGATCAATGGGCGATACAACTGAAGCCAATATTGGCAAAAAGACATTGTTAGGAAGCTGATATGTGCGCTGGATCAAATAGCAACGACAGCAATACTGTTGAGCGTCAAACAGAAGTCGATACGTTTTCCAATACGCGCAATGTCGGCTCTGTCAGTGACCTTGGTCACAGCGGATTATCAACATTGGAAGCAGCGGACATCGCTTTAAATCCCGCATCCAAAATGGCTTCGCCGCAAGAAAAAGGGTTGGCGGCAGTCCAACTTGCCGCACCAGGAGGGTTAATCCTTGGCGGCCTTCGTACTCTTGGATTGCGTTCACATGGCGGCTTGCTGGGGTCCGGCAGCGGCAAAAGTTTATTAGGGGGCTGATATGGCCAAGAAACCTGGCTTGTATGCCAATATTAACAAGCGCCGTGCGGCGGGAACTTCACGGCCCAAAAGCAAATCGACAATTTCATCAAAAGCCTACAGCAACATGAAAGCTGGCTTTCCCAAATCTAAAGCAAAAAAGAAATAGGAGTGCGCTATGCCTAAAGGTAAAGGAACGTATGGGTCTAAACGCGGAAGACCACCGAAGAAGCCAATGAAACCTAAAGGCAAGTAACGTGTGTGTGCCGACCATGCAGCGTCAATCGGCGGGTAAAAAGCTACCGCCAACATCGATGGGCGCCCGCTTAGATACGGCACAACGCAATGCGTCGGCAGCATACGGCGGCGGGTCCGCTCCGCGTAACGGTGTGCAGACAACATTAATGGGAGCGCCGCGCAACACTGATGTGGCGGCAATCCGCAAGAATACGCTTTTGGAGGTCTGATGGCTGCTCCTGATACAAAAGAAGTTTTTACCCGCTATGCCCGCCTCAAGAATGACCGATCCGTATGGGAAGGGCATTGGGAAGAGATAGCCGAACGTGTTCTGCCGCGTTCGCGCATATTCACGGGTGAGTTGACAGCGGGCGATAAACGCACATCAAAATTATATGACGCCACGGCTGCACTCGCCTGTGAGCGTTTTGCCTCTGCCATTGAAAGTTTGTTGACCCCTCGCGGTTCCCGCTGGCACCAGTTGCGGTCTACTGATCCTTCTCTTAATCGTGACCATGATGTCCGGCTTTGGTTTGACCAGGTCACAAGCATCATGTTTGGCTACCGCTATTCTCCAAAAGCCAGTTTTTCCAAGGAAATGCATGAGGGCTACATGGCCCTTGGTGCTTTTGGAACGGGCGCTCTCTTTGTTGATGAGCATCCCGATGGTGGCCTGATGTACCGGCAAGTCCATTTGTCCGATCTGTATATTGCCGAAAACGAAATGGGCCGCGTTGATACGGTGTTCCGCAAGTTTCAGGTAACGGCACGGCAAGCCCTTAGAATGTTTGAAGACGGTGACTTGTCCGACAATCTTCGCAAAATGGCAGAAGACAAACCTGATGACAAAATTGAATTGATGCATCTTGTTTGCCCGCGCACTGACCGCGACATGTCTGCACGGGACCGGCGTAACCGCCCGTGGTTTTCGGGATACTATGAAGTCAAGGAACAGCAGCTTATAGAGGAAGGCGGCTTTGACGATATGCCCTATATTGTCAGCCGCTATGTAACCGGCCCGCGTGAGGTCTACGGACGATCTCCTGCCATGACGATCTTGCCGGACATTAAGATGATTAACGAAATGTCAAAGACGGTTATCCGCGCTGGGCAGAAGGCCGTCGATCCCCCTCTCATTATTGCAGACGACGGCGTCATTCTCCCTGTGAACGCCAAGCCTGGAGCGGCGACGTTTGCAAGGATGGATGGGCGGTCCCAACCGCCTATTCAACCTCTTTATACCGGCGCCCGTGTAGACATCGGTTTTGAAATGATGGAACAACGCCGAAAGATGATTAACGACAGCTTTCTTGTAACTTTATTTCAAATCCTTGTAGAAAGCCCACAAATGACGGCAACGGAAGTTTTGCAACGTGCCCAGGAAAAAGGCGCCCTGTTAGCGCCTACGGTGGGCCGACAGCAGTCGGAAGCGTTGGGGCCATTGATTGAGCGTGAATTTGCCGTTCTTGCCGAACAGGGCGTTATTCCTCCACCGCCACCTATTCTTGAGGAAGCGGCGGGCGAATACGAGGTTGAGTATGTTTCGCCATTAACACAAGCCATGCGGGCACCAGAGGGTATCGGCATCTTGCGTACTCTTGAGAGTGTCCAGGCCATCGCCGCCGTTGACCCATCGGTCATGGACAACTTTAACACTGATGAGATCACGCGCTCTCTGGCTGAGATTAACGGGGCGCCGCAACGTATTCTCCGCGATGAAGAAGAAGTTGCCGAAATGCGCGGCCAGCGCCAGCAAGCGGAAATGGCCCAGACGGCTATGAACTCTGCACCGCAACTGGCCGATGCCGGTCTGAAAGTCGCCCAGATAGCGGAAATGGGTCAACAATAAAAAAAACTCCCGAAGGAGCTTTTTCTATCTGATACGCTACAAGCAGCGTGCTCAAAGTTTGTTCCAAAAAAATATTAGCAGTAGCCACAAATTAGTCAACAGCTTTTTGGAAAAAAAAGTATGCCGGAACAACATAAGGCCCAGGCCGAACTAGCCCAGGCTTATAAGGAAATTTTTCTCTACACCCCGCAAGGCAAGGCTATTCTGCTGGACCTAATTAAGGCTAGCGGCATCCTAACCATCAGCGGGCATCGGGAAAACAGTGAGTTACAGCATATGCACGGCTCACAGGACATAGTGCGAAGGATTTTATCGATCCTTTGTATTGATGAAGACAAACTTTTATCACTTAGCATAGGAGAAGATATTAATGCCGAATGAAACTGAAGGGTCCGCAATCCTTACGGAAGATGCGGGCAACCCAGAAGTAGCAGCCGATTGGACGCAAGGTCTGGATGATTACCATGAGGTCATTGAAGCCAAAGGATGGAAAGGCGCCGATGACGTTCTAAAATCTTACGTCAACCTGGAAAAACAGGTGGGCGCCGACAAAGTTGTTTTGCCAACGGACGGCAGCGATCTTTCTGAATGGGAAGGCTGGCAGAAGCTGGGAACGCCGGAAAAGGCTGAAGATTACCAACTGGCCGCGCCGGAGAATTTTGAAGCGTACAATCAGGATTTGTCCGATTGGTTTCGCACTGCCGCCCATGAAATGAAATTACCAGCGTCAATGGCTCAAGGGCTGCATGACCGTTTTGTTGAAAACATGATGGGCCAAGCGCAAACCGCGCAGACACAGGCGGCAGACCAGCAAGCCGAATGGGAAGGCGAATTGCAGAAGGAATACGGCAACGCATTTCCGCAACGGGTAGAAGCGGCCAAACGTGCCTTGAGAGAATACGGTTCCGATGAATTGCGACAGGTTTTAGATCAATCCGGCTTGGGATCAAACCCGCATATTGTCCGCGCCTTTGCCAAAATTGGCATGACGTTGGGCAGTGGTCCGCAATTCAAGGAAGGCGAGAGCGCCGGACAGTTTGGCACAACGCCGGAAATGGCCAAGGAACAAATGGCCCAGCTACGGGCAAACCCCGCTTTCTGGGATAACGCCCATCCAGAGCATAAAGCCCTGGTGGCAAAAGATAAGAGATTAGCAGAATTGGCCTACGGCACTGATGTCGTAGCGCAAAACGTATCTGTCGGATAACCATTCGGCCCGACACTTGACCGCCGGAAAGACGGCGCGTGGCCCCACACGGGACAACCACTTTCACCCTAAACGCAACCAGTGAAGAAGGAGAATTGACCAGTGTCAGTTCAAATCACTACAGCGTTCGTTGAGCAATATAAAGGGAATGTCGAACACCTTGTTCAACAGAAAGGTTCTCGTCTGCGTGAGTCGGTTGGAGTTGAAACCGTCGTGGGCAAGAATGCTTTCTTTGAGCAAGTGGGAAGCACTGCCGCTCAACAGCGCACGTCACGTCACAGTGACACTCCAAGGATGGACACGCCCCACGCAAGGCGTCGTGTCAGCCTTATCGACTTTGATTGGGCAGATCTCATCGATGATGAAGATCGTGTTCGTATGCTTATCGATCCGCAAAGCCCCTATGCTTCGGCTGCTGCCTGGGCTATGGGCCGTGCGATGGATGAGCAAATTGTTGCTGCTGCTGACGGGACCGCTTTTACGGGCGTTGCCGGTGGCACCTCAACAAGCTACGACAGTTCTAACACTGTTGATGTCCAGGTCGGTATCAGCCCTGCTGCTGATACGGGTTTGAACGTCGGCAAGTTACGCGCTGCCAAGCAAATCCTCGACGCCAATGAGGCAGAAGATGGTGATCGGTATATGATCATCAACGCCAAACAGCTTCAGAACCTTTTAGGTCAAACTGAAGTCACTAGTTCCGATTTTGCCACTGTGAAAAGTTTGGTAAACGGGGAAGTGGATTCCTTCATGGGGTTTACCTTTATCCGAACGGAACTCATTGGTGCAGATAGCAACTCTGACCACAAAGTCTTGTTCTGGCAGAAAGCCGGAATGAAGCTGGCCATAGGCGCTGAACCGTCCATCAAGATTTCTGAGCGGGCCGATAAAAATCATGCGACGCAAGTCTTCGCATCGATGGCTATCGGGGCAACCCGTATGCAGGAAAAGTTGGTGGGCTACATCGAATGCGATCCAACATAGGAGGGATGACCAATGGGTACTAAAAACACCGACTTGGTTGCCAATTTTGAGGCAACCCCTCCAACGCTGAACGACAGTGCCGAATTACATGGCCGTGTGCGAATTGCACAAGGTAGTGTGGCGCTTGCGGCTGGGGATACCAACGATAACGACATCGTTATGTTGGCGCCCATCCCGTCGAACGCATCTGTGCCCCATATCTTTGTTGGGTCCGATACGTTTGGTGGAAGCTGCACGTTCAACGTAGGCATCTACACATCGGCTGGCGTGGTCAAAGACGAAGACGTTTTTGCTACTGCCGTTGCTGATGCTGGGGCAATGGCTGATGTTCGCCATGAAGCGGCAGACATCAACACTTGCGGCCAGAAGATGTATGAATTGGCTGGTGATTCAACTGATCCAGGCGGTTTCTACTATGTCGCGGCAACGATGCACGCGGAAGGTGGCACCGGCGGTGATATGAGTTTCATCATTCATTACATCGTTGACTAACGGATTGGGGGGTTTCGACCCCCCTTTCCTCTTTAATTGATTGTAAATACAAAACCGTGCTACCGTAGCGAAGTTAAAAGAAGTTAGTTAGAGGCGTCTAGGGTTGCAGCCCTAAGCGCTTCTTTATTGAGAGGCCAGAACAGCCTGCTTTAGCTTACGGCGAAAGGCATCGCCGGTTGCACGTTGGTTCTTTCTGAGCGGAGGCATCTGAACAGAAATTTTCTCAAGCTCAAAACGATGTTTACCACCGTCCTCAATGTCGGCCCAAATACCTTCGACAGGTCCAAATTGAACTTCGTTAAAGCCGGTAATCTCGGCAACGTAGCCTTTGATCTCTCGATTGAAGACATCATACATGCTGCCCCAATCACTTGAAAAATATCGAAAAGCCATAAGGATCGCTTCACCCCGATTTTTATGGCGACCATATGAGCCGCCCGTCATCATCGGGATGTAGCAAAGAAAGTCTTTTGAGTTAGCCATGACAATTCTCCTTTCATGGCAAAAGCCACGGCAACACGGTTTTGTATTCACAATGTAAAATAGCGGCACGGGTTTTTCCGCTTGTTGACCCATTATACCACACGCACTTTTGAAAAATGGCTGAAACATGCAGAAACGCTGGGTTTTTTAAAAGTCAAAAAATTAAGTGACTGATTTTAAAAACGTAAAAATGAAATGATTGCTGAAAAAAACGCTTTTTCGGGATTTTGGTGTTTCTGACAAAAATCAGAAATTTGGAGATTTTATATGGCCGGATCAATCGTAGACATTGCCAACAAAGGTCTGACCTATTTGGGCGCCGATCCTATTACGGCGCTGACAGATGATACGGTTGAAGGCCGCGCAATTAACCGCATCCATGAACAGTCGCGGCAATATTGCTTGCGCGATCATCCTTGGAATTTTGCCATGACCCGTGTCGCCTTGGCGGCTGACACAACCGCACCTGTTTGGGAATATTCTAATTCTTTCCCGTGGCCGTCTGATTGCCTTCGCATCATTGAGGTAGATACAACAGAGGAATGGTCAGTGGAAGGCCGCAACATTGTTACCGATGCTGCTGCGCCTTTAAACATCCTTTACATTGCCGACGTTACGGACACGTCAATCTATGATGCAAAGTTTACGGAAGCCTATGCCATGCGTCTTGCGTCTGATGTGGCGTATGAAATTACGTCTTCGCAAACCGTGGTGACGGCTGCATCGACAGCTTATGCATCACTAATACAAGAAGCGCGGTTGGTTGATGCCCAGGAAACAACGTCTGCCAGCGAAAACACATGGCTTGAAGCGAGGTCGTAAATGTCCCGCGTTTCGATTATTAAAACAAACTGGACTGCCGGTGAGTTAGCTAAAGACCTCTATGGCCGTGTCGATATTACCAAATATGCCAACGGCGCCGAAACGCTGGAGAATTTTATTGTGCAGCCTCACGGCGGCATTACCCGTCGTCCAGGCACACGGTTTGTTAAAGAGGTTAAGACATCAAGCGCAAAGACGCGCCTGATCCCTTTTGAGTTTTCAACCACACAAGCCTATTGCATTGAGTTCGGCAATTTGTATGTCCGTTTTTACAAGGACAACGGCATAATTCTTGAAGCCAACAAGACAATTAGCGGAGCGACACAGGCCAACCCGTGCGTTGTGACCGCAACCTCACATGGCTATGACAATGGCGACGAAATCTATATTGCCAGTGTCGTTGGTATGACCGAACTAAACGGCAAATATTACAAGATAAAAAACAAGACAACGAACACGTTTGAACTGACCGACATTGATGACACAAACATTAATTCAAGCGGTTTTACAGCTTACTCTTCCGGCGGGACGGCAGCGCGGGTGTACACGGTCACAACAACCTATGCCACGGCAGACTTGTTTAATTTGCAATTTGCTCAATCGGCTGACGTTCTTTACATCGCGCACTCTGGCTACACGCCAAGAAAATTAACGCGCACCGGCCATACGTCTTGGACAATCTCTGACATTACGTTTACTGACGGGCCGTATTTGGATGAAAACATAACCGACACAACTCTAACGCCAAGCCATGCGTCAGGTTCGTCAAGAACAATTACAGCTTCTGCCGTTACCGGCATTAATAATGGCGACGGTTTTCAAACAACAGATGTTGGCCGCATTATATCGATTGGCCATCAGGCAGCAGCTTGGGCGGCAAGCACAGCCTATGCCGTAGGTGACGTTAAGCGTAATAGCGGAAACGTCTACGAATGCATTAAGGCCGGAACGTCTGCCGGATCAGGCGGGCCAAGCGGCGAAGGCGACGAGATCGTTGACAATGGTTGCACCTGGAAGTTTTTGCGCGACGGCGGCATCCAGTGGGGGTTCGCCACGGTTACGGGCCGCACCAGTACAACAGAGGTAACGGTCACCGTTAATGCTACATTTGGCGGCACAACGGCTGAAACCAAATGGCGCCTTGGCGCGTTTTCGGACACAACAGGGTTTCCAGCAGCAGTGGCGTTTTACGAACAACGATTATTTTTTGCGGGCACAACAGAACAGCCACAGACGTTGTTTGGCAGTAAGTCAGGCGATTATGAAAATCATACTCCAGGCACTTTGGATGATGACCCTGTTATCTATACGTTAGCGACAGACCAGGTAAACGCGATCCGTTGGTTGTCACCAGGCAAGGTGATGGCTATTGGAACCGTTGGTGGTGAGTTTGTTATTTCTGGATCAACTACGGCTGACGCGCTAACGCCAACGAATGTCAGAGTTGTGCGAGAAGGCACACGGGGGTCGGCATCGCACCGGCCTATTCGTATTGATAACGTAGTGGTATTTATTCAACGCCAGCAGCGGAAGTTGCGCGAGTTTGTGTATGCATTTGAAAGCGACAGTTTTCAATCACCAGACCTTACAATTTTATCTAATCAAGTAAGTAAAGGCGGCATTACAGAAATTGCTTATCAGCAAGAGCCAAGCACGGTTGTGTGGGGCGTAAAAGCTGATGGCCAGTTAGTTGGCATGACGTACCTACGCGATCAACAGGTTGTTGCATGGCACAGACACAAGATTGGCGGCACGTCGGCAGCGTGTACAATTACCGTATCCGATTATGCAAACATTGCCGCCGGAACCACGTTAACGTTTACGAAATCTGATGGGTCAACCGTGACGTTTACATCTACGACGGGAACTGCCGGAACAGATGAATTTAGAACGCAAACCAATAACAATACGACAGCAGATAATATTTATACGGCCATCAATGCCCATGCAGATTTTACCGTAGCCAATCCGGCAGCAGCGGTTGTTACTGTTGAAGAAACAACAAGAGCCGGTGCGGGACCGCTCACGGTAACGTCAAGTGACACAACGCGGCTAACCACAACTGATCAGGCAATTGCAGTTGTCGAAAGCCTAGCCATCATCCCTTCGTCAACAACCGGCGAGGAAGAGGTCTGGATGATTGTCCAAAGAACCATCAACGGAACAACGAGGCGCTATGTTGAATATCTCTCAAATCAGTTTGACACTGAAGAAAATGAAACAAAAGCTGATGCGTTTTTTGTCGATAGTGGCCTCAGTTATTCAAGTACGGCGGCTTCATCTATCAGTGGCCTTGATCACCTTGAGGGTGAAGCTGTCAGCATTTTGGGCAACGGTTCAGTCTACACTAAACGCAATATATCTTCGGGTGCTATCACTTCAATTGATCCGACGGTTACGAAGGCACAGATTGGACTGACGCAACAATGCACCATGAAGACATTGCGGCCCGAAGCTGGCGGCGATGATGGCACGGCACAGGGCAAGACCAAGCGCGATTTTGAAGTCACCCTTCGCCTGATTGATACGCTGGGCGGCAAGGTTGGGCCGAACACATCTAACCTGGATGAAATTATATTCCGAACGGGGTCTGATCCGATGGACAGTTCACCGCCGCTGTTTACCGGCGACAAGAAAGTAAACATTCGCGGAGGATGGGATACAACGGGCCAGATGGTGTACACCAATGACGAGCCCCTGCCCGCCCACATTACCGCGCTTATAACCCGTATCATAACCCATGATGGATAAATAATATGTGCGATCCTGTTACATTATTTGGCACGGCCCAAATGGCTGGCGCGTTTGGCGGAGTCGGAGCGGGTGCCACTGCTGGCCTTATTGGTTCTGCTGGTTCGTTTAGCTTGGCAACAGGGACGCTTACGAGCGGCTTATATAGTTCCGTTGCAAACATGGGGCTGGGTACAGCAGCTAATCTGTTTGGAGCGGGAACATCGGCTTATGGCGCTGCTTACCAAGGCGCCGTTCAATCAGCAAATTACGAATATCAGGCCGGTATGATGCAATATAATAAAAAGATTTCTGAAAACAACGCGCTGATGGCCCGTCGCGCTTCTGAATTTGATGCGGATACATTTGACTTGGACAAACGTCGGATGTTGTCACGGCAGCGCACTGGCTACGCCAAAAGCGGCGTGGTTATTGACCAGGATACACCGCTGGACATTTCTGCTGAAACGGCATCCGAAGCCCAATTAGAACGCCTTGCCATTCTATATAAGGGCGAAACACAGGCTGAAGCGTATCTGCAACAGGCGGTAGGACAGGAAGCTGCCGCCGCCCGTTATCGCTTAAATGCACAGATGGCGGGCACAAGTGCGGCAATAGGTGCAACAAAGGAATTGGCCAAAGGTGCCTATACGCAATACCGCTACGGCGCTGGCACAAGTTTATTGGGGTAAAAGTATATGGCTCGTATTCCCACAATTCAGCGTCGCGCTACGCTTCCAACAACTACGGGCGTCCCTGCTGCCCCTGTTGTTTTGCTTGACGATAAAACAGGACAGAGTTTGCAAGCGGCTGGCCAGATAGTTTCAGACATTGGGGAAAACCAGTTGCGGGCGCGGGCCGATGCAATGGTTACGCAATCTTTTGTTAATGCCACGCTTAAGATGGATGAATTAAAGCAGAGCATTGACACAAACAAAACTTTGTCTTGGGAATCAGACCCTAAAAGCAGTCAGTTTAATCCAGGCGCTGTGGCGCCAACGGCTGATCCCGAAGATGTTAAGGCGCGGATGGCCCAGATTTATGAAACTGCTTCTGAGGGCTTGTCACCCTATGGACGTGAAAAGTTTGATAAAGATTATTCTATGCTGTCGGCCAAGGGACAGATTGAAATTCGCCGCGAACAAGTGGCCCGCGACAATTCGGAATTGCAAGCGCATAACCTTGCTGTTTTGAACACGCTTGTAAAAGGTTCCGTAAAAGATGGCACCGAAGCCGTGTGGGTAGCATCGCTAAAGAAAGGTATCGACAGCATTGATAGCCTTGAGGTCAATCGCCAGATCGGGCCGAAAAAAGCTGAAAAGTTACGGCAAACATTTCGGCAGAATATGGACAAGGTTAAGGGTGACAGGCTTAACGAAAACATTGTTATTGCTGCCGCTGAAGGAATAAGAAACGTCGATCTTGATGAAGAACCAGGCGCGGCAACGGCACGATTAGCCAAGCTGGATGCGACATTAAAGGAAGCCGTGGAGTTCGGGGCAACGTCGCGCAAGATGGCACAACAGCAAAGAATTAAATTTTTATCTGAGGTTGATGATGCGATGGCCAATCAACAGATTGGCGAAGACCCTGCCAAGTTTTTAAAACTGGAAAAAAACTTAAAATACCTTCCAAATTTAGAGAGTAAGCAGCGGTCTATTTATGCTATTCGCGCACAAGGTTTGGTTGATCGGGCGGCAGCAAAAATACAGACGGAAGCCAATGCAAGGGCTGTTAAGTTTCGTCGTGGTTTCAAGGCTATAATTGAAGATGTAGCTAATGACGCCACGCTATCTTTGGAATTAACAAAGCGTATTAGCGATGCAGAAATAGACGCTAATATTTCTGACCCCGAAGAACGACGAATGATGAAAGCCTTGCGTGTGGATGTTCAAGATGGCGCGATGCATCAGGAATTTATTACGGGAAAACATCCCTCACAAATTATGGCAATGGAAAAAAGACTTGTTGCCGACACGAAGCGGGTTCGCACTATTCCAGGCATGGCGTCACAAGACCAGCAGCAACTGGCAAAGTTTCGTGCGGCAAAAGCGCGGGATATTAAGCTGCGAAATGCAGACCCAGCCCAATATGTAATTACAACTAACGATGATGTATCGGCAAATTTTACGGAATGGAACAGGCTTATTATTGCAAATGCTCCCGCTGAAGACATAGCCGGTGCTTATGCGAACTATGCGGCGTCCCTTGTTGCGGCATACGCCTTGTCCGGCATGGATAGCACAATGCGAAGGAAGCTGCCTAAAAGTTTTGTCAAACAGCAAGTCGCATTTATGGAAACCGAAAATACAACGCCAGAACAAATTGCCGAACGGTTTAACAATCTTTCTAAAACAATGGGTAAAAACGATTGGCGCTTTATGCTTGGTGAAATGCAAACGAATGGGTTGTCAAAAGAGGCAAGTGCCCTTGCCGTTGTGGAAAACCCAAGGGCAAGGCAAACCCTTGCGGGCATTATTCGCGATGGCGGCATGAAAAATCTTGAAGATTTATTGCAAGACAGCAGCGTTACAAAAGACATAGACAGTTCCATTAAGAAAAAAATGGAGAACATGATCCAGATTGCCGGTTCTAATAACATCATGATGGTAAATACGTTGCGAGAAGCGGCACGGTTGCTTGCTACAAATGATGTAAGAGGCGGCGACAGCGTGGGCGATGCTGTTGAAAAAGCAATCAAGATTGTTGTGGAAGATCAATACCAGGTTATCAGGGACGGTAAATTAAAAGGTATCGTGCCAAAGGGGTCTATTGAGCGTCCACGGGAGTTAATGTACGGGCTAAGTGAGTGGTTAAAAAATGACGAAAATATGCAAAACGTCGATTTAACCCAGATTACACAAGGCGCCAGTGATGACCAGAAAAAGTTATTTTTAAGACAAAACGCGCAATGGACACTGACGCCGGATGGCGAAAGCGTGGCACTGGCAACGGCTTTAGACACGCCTGTTAATGACATCAACGGTGTTCCGATTGTTGTGCCTATCAGCAGCATACAAATGGATAGTTTTGGAGCGCGTGGACGTAGCGGCAAATTACGAAGCGCAACCCAAACTTGGGAACGCTTGCTTGGCGCCAATCCAGCTATGGCGACGCCTTAGTGATGGTTGCCAAGGTAAAAAGATAGATCAATGCCCCAACTTTTTAATCCTATTGGGCCAACAAATGAATTTGGTTTGTTGCAACATCAGGGTGCGTTTGACACAAGCACGGTATTGGGCACAACCTTTGACGAAGCCCTGGCCACTAACCCTCTTACCCAGCTTTGGCGGTGGAACGAATTAACTGGTGAGCGGGCGGGAGATTTACAGCCGCAATTTGATTATAATTTGGGTGATGCTGACGATGCGGAACCAACAAACACGCCGCAACGTATGTTTGACCGGCTGGCACAACGGCCCATACGCGAACCCGATGTTATTTCAGAAGACAGACAAAATGAACTTATCAAGGAACAGAAACTTGAAGGCAAGCTAACGCCGGTTGAAGGCGAAACTGAAGAAGGTCTTGCGCTTCGCGTTAAATGGAAAAAAGAGGAATTACTAAGACAAGGCATTCTTGCAAATTCCGATGGCGATGTATCCACTATGTTTGCCCAATTTGGCGTGGGCTTGTTTGCAAGTTTGCTTGACCCGCTGAACGTAGCAGTTGGATTTATTCCTGTTATTGGTGCAGCGCGGTATAGCCAGATGCTTGCACGACAGGCATCCTGGGCGGGCCGTGCGGCTGTTCGCACCGGCGTTGGCGCCTTTGAAGGTGCCGTTGGAACGGCAATGATTGAACCGCTTGTATTGGCGGCAACAGAAGCCACCCAATACGATTACGATCTCTACGACAGTTTTGCCAACCTGGCTTTTGGTATGGTCCTTGGCGGCAGTATGCACGGCGTCATTGGTGCTATTGGTGACAAGACGGGCGGCATTACACAGGATGCATTTGCCGCGCAACGTATCAGCAAGGCCATTGAAATAATCGATGAGCAATCGCGGCGTGAACTTATGCAAGCGGCAGTTGCCCAGGTTATGTCAGGGCGTCGGCCCGTTGGCGTTGATACCGCCTTGCGGAAAAGTTTGGAAGAAAACGAAGGGACTGCACCTGGGCCAAGGCCGAATCGGGATGTTATTTCTGATCCGGCAGAGATCAGGTTCAACAATGATCCGGCTCTAGGTGAAGGCCGCGCTATTACGGTAACGGCTAGTGATGGCGACGGTGTACAGATTTCGTTTCGCAATGTTGCCGATGCTGAGAAAAAAGCAAGACAGCTAGAGAAGAAAGGTTTTAGCACAACAGTCCGTTCGCTTGGCGAGGACGATCACCGCATCGATCTGACAGTTGAGAATACATTTGTCCGCAAGCCGGATGGTGAATATGTCACCTATCCTGATAAGGCAACGGCTGAGTATGCGGCAAAACTAAACAAAGACCCTGATACAGCTATGCACGTTGTTAGAATTGGGGATGACTATCTTCTGTATGAATTAAACACAAGGTCACGCACTGCCGCTCAACTTAAACAGGCAATGGGGCTGAGAGAAGAAACACAGCGGGCGTTGGATGCCAGCGGTGATGAAATCCAAATGCCGTTGGAAGTGCCTGTTGTCCGCTCTGAAATTAACCCCGATGTTGAAGGCCCCACTATTCAAGAGATTGCCCAACAGGATGTTCGGGACGCCAATTCCGACAATACGCTTTTCGGTGAAATGCAAGAGCGTGAGTTGGTGGCGGAAGTTGAGCGCGTTATGGAGAACATTACCGAAGCGGCAGATGTTCCCCAGATTGAAGCAGATATTGCCGAACTCGAAGCACAGATTGAAATTATGAAAGCTGAAGCCGGCGATGACCCAGAAGCGCGACAATTTTTGGATGAGGCAACAGCAGGGTTGCAGAAGACACGCGAAAGTCAGAAGGCTTGGGAACAAGCTGCCGTGTGTGTGCTTGGAGGGCTTACCTGATGGCCATTGATAAGTGCATCCAGACAGTCCGCGATGCCATGCCCGATCTAGACGAAAAGCAAGCTGAAGCGTTGTTAGAAGAGGTTGTCGATATTGTTGACACCATTAAAAGCAACAACGCAGCGCAGAAAGTAACCGATCTTCAAGCCGCTGTGGACGAAGCGATAAACGCTCGAAAAAAAGATGCTGTGCGCGAGGCGGCAATTTTAAAACGCAACGCTGCAATTAATTACCGTATAAAATTAGCGTTTATTACAAAACTGAGAGAAACGCCCATTGAAGAAGTGCCTGTAATGCTTAATGCAATTATGGCGGGCAAAATGGGCAAAAGCCAATACAAGCAATCTATTGAAAGCACATCCCGTGGTTTGGCATCAATGGCGATGTCTGTGTTTATGCGTACTGTTGAAGCTAATGGCGTCCCAAGAAATGTAGCTATAGGGTTTCTGCAACGATCTAAAAGTGGCGAAAAATTAGTTGCGGAAGTGGATAGGCTGGCAACAGCGGATAAAGAAAATCCAGCAGCCAGGTTAAAAGGATCAGGTGATCCAACGGCAGAAGCAGTGGCTAAAGCAATGGAAGCCACTAATGAGTTCCTACGAAAACAGGGAAACCGTAGTGGAGCCGACATAGCCCGTATTATTGGCCGTATTGCCAAACAATCACATGATAAAACTCGCGTTGCAAAAGCTGGGTTTGAAACGTGGTACAACGATATTAGTAAATTGTTAGACGAAGATCGTACTTTTGGGGAAGCCCCAATGAGCGAGGCAAGCAAAAAAGCGTTTCTTAAAAGCACTTGGGAACACATTGTTGTTGGCAAACGTACAGATTTGATGAGCGATCTTGACGAACCGCCTGGATTTACTGGTCCTGCTAACATGGGCAAAAGACTGTCCCGCGCACGATCTTTACATTTCAAGCAAGATGGAAAGAGCGCGTGGACATATATGCAAGCCTATGGCGACAAACACATAGGCACAGCTTTTTTTAACCAATTAGTTGGGATGTCTGATTCCGTTGCGGCCATGATGCATTTAGGGCCAAACCCTAAACACATGTTTACTGGGCCTAACGGGTTTCATGCGTTGGCAGTTAATAGAGCAATAGACGAAGGCAACATTGATGTTGCCGCACAATTAAATGACCCAAGTTATGTTGCAACTTTAAATTTCATGTACGACGAGGTGACAGGGCAAGGAAACGCGCTACCAAGCTGGGGAACATCTGGTCCCCGTTATTACATTGCGCGGGGAGCGAACTGGGCTAAGAATTTAAGTTCTGCTGCACTTCTAGGCGGCACAACTATAGCGTCTATTGGTGACATAGGCACAGCGTCTATTCGGTTAAATGAAGTTGGTATTCCGTTCTTTGAGGCAAACGCTTCTGTTCTTAGTGGACTAATTCCAGAAGCTGTAGGTGGACGCGGCGGGCGCCGTACAGGCGAAGCGCGAGAAATAGCTGATAGCTTGGGTGTTGGCATGGATTCTCTAGTGGCGGGGGTTCAAAGTCGATGGCTTGGTAATGACGCAATCAATGGCCAAGGGGCGCATTTTGTAAGTGCCGTTATGCGTGTTACTGGAATGAACTGGATGAACGACAGCCTTAAAACAGCCGCGTCCCTTAGTCTGTCCAACTTTATTGCCAAACAGGCGGGCAAGAAATTTGACGATTTAAACCTTTCGCTTCGCAGCGAAATGGAAGCCTACGGCCTGACGCCGGAAGACTTTGATCTAATGAACAGTGTGGTGCGTGAGGTCGATGGCGTTAAGTTCCACGATATAAGTGCCATTGATGATGTTGACGCGCAAATACGCATCAACGGTTTCTTTACTGGCTTTGCGAACAGCGCAATCCTAACGCCTGGGGCACAGGCAAATGTTGCGGCACGGGGCCAAGGGCGTAGAGGCGATCTTTTTACAGAATTTAGAAACCTTTTTATGCACCTTAAATCATTTTCCGTTACCTACGGCATGGAAATATTATCGCGTGGGTTTAGCAAGTCTAATGAAGGTCACCGAACGGGAATGCTAGTCAAAATACTGCTAACCTCAATGGTGTATGGCTACATTGCATCAACGCTTAAAGACTTAGTCAAAGGCAAGGAGCCAATAAACCTAATAGAAAGCCCTAAAAACTTTGGAAAAGTAATGTTTAGGAGCCTTGCTCAGGGTGGTGGGCTTGGGTTTTACGGCGACACTATAATGGGCATGGCGGCTGGCGATGCGCGGTTTGGCGAAGGTATGGCTGAAATTTTAGGCGGTCCTGTTGTTGGAAACCTTGCCCGTGTCAGCCAAATGCCAAAGCAGTTTATTGAAGGAGATTTTGACCGCGCTGGTCAAACAGGATACCGCATAGCCAAGTCTATGCTTCCAGGTGCCAACATCTTTTATGCCCGCATGGCTCTGGACTATCTGCTTTTCTGGAACATAAGCGAATATTTAAACCCTGGATGGGCGCGAAACTATGAAAGACGAATTAAAGACGAAACCGGCCAAGAGTTTTTTGACGCCGTAAGACCAACCGAAGCCGTGCGATAATGGAGTGACACTATGACGGTATCAACTACAACTACTTCTGTTAGCTATACGGGCAATGGATCAACAACAAGTTTTGCAGTTACTTTTCCATTTTTTGGAACAGGGTCAACAGCAGAACTTGAGGTCGTTGAACGCACGATTGCGACAGGCGCGGAAGTCACTAAGTCCTATAGTACGCATTACACGGTGACGGGCGGCAGTGGATCAACAGGCGCCGTTGTTGCTGGCTCCGCACCGGCTGACACGGTGCAATGGCATATAAGACGCAAGACCACGACGACACAAACGTCAAATTATGTCACCAATGACCCTTTTCCTGCCGACACTTTAGAAGGCGACATTGACCGTTTGGCTATGAGTGGACAAGAGCGTGACGGCGACATCAGTCAGGCGTTTCGGTTTCCAGATACTTACACAGGCGGTGCATCAATTACAATGCCAGAGCCCAGTGCATCGAAGCTGTTAAGTTGGAACAGCGATGCTGACGCGCTTGAGAATACAGATGGAAGAGTTGTGTCAGTCAGCGCATCAGCCGTTGCTGCTGGAGGGTCGCCAACAGTTGCTTTTACAGCATCAACAGGCGCACTTGCGTTTGGCGTTGTCACCGGGGCAACCGGGGCAACTGGTGCTACAGGTGCTACTGGCGGCGGCATGGCAAATGTCGTTGAAGATACTTCGCCACAGCTTGGCGGTGATCTGGATGTTCAAACTAATTCCATCGTCAGTACGAGTAACCGCAATATTGCCATCACGCCAAACGGAACTGGCGATGTTATTATTGGCGGTGGGATGAAC
>Ga0208181_1000312_pt1 | contig 28336 bp, 26 predicted proteins | sample MalvirDeepMed_s6_FD_184244 | JGI IMG/M metagenome (GOLD analysis project Ga0208181, IMG submission 184244) | Marine viral communities from the Global Malaspina Expedition - Malaspina viral metaG DeepMed_s6 (SPAdes) (version 2) | ecosystem: Environmental > Aquatic > Marine > Oceanic | place... | reverse complement strand
ACCCGGTATGGCTCCTCCACCCGGTCCCCCTGCACCGGGAGGCCAAGAACTCCCTCCAGAGGTCGTCGAGAAAATCGGTATGTTGATCGATTTCTTGGCCGGTCTTCCCGGCCCGGTGGTGGCGCTGATATTCAAGGAAGTGGCTGCAATTCAGAGCGCCGGTCCCACCGGTCCCCGGTCTGACGTAATGCCAGCCGGGGGCCCACCCCCACGAGCAATGGCCGCAGATGCCATGCTCGGTGGCGGCGGACCTCCGATGGGCGGACCACCTGGAATGGGCGGACCACCTGGAATGGGTGGACCACCGGGGATGGTGTAGTATGAACCCGGCATTAGGTGGGTTTCTGGCTAACGTGGGGATGTTCCTAGCAGGTCAGTTGTTTAAGGACCGGCCCCCATTGCAACAGAAGGCGAGGCCCGTTGCGGGGGAGACGACGCCTTTCCAAACGCCGCCGCCGGGGGCCAGGCAGTTGACTGGGATGTTTCCTGCGGGTGGAGGCACTTGGGTGCCCCCCATCGGGCCCTCTCGCGTGGGCGCGTTCAATGCCAGGCAGCAGGCCGCTAGCAACCTATATGGAGTGTAGCTAGTGGCAGATATGTCGGCATACGCTGAGTTTCTAAATGATAAGCTCAACCAGGGGTTTTCAGATCCCTATTCGGAGTTTATCAAACTGCTAGCGTCTCGGAAACTCAGGGAGGGGATCGTTGGTGGTGACTTTGCCGGGGTGCCCCGCGCAATCGTCAACCCCTCGATTCCTAGCGGAAATCGTGTTATGGATCCAAGGCAGGCCGCTGCGATTTTGATGCATGAGGGTGGTAGATGAATACCAGCGCAATTGGTCGAGAGTACGCCGAAAAAGACAAGGGAGACAGCTACACTCCTACCCAGAAGGAGCAGGACCGTGTCGCCTATATCGAAGAGCAGTACCAACTAAGCGAGAGCGCAAAGCGCCGCCTTATCGAAGAGGCGTGGCTCTCGGTGTCGTTTTTCAGTGGTCGGCAGTGGGCGTTCTATAACCGGGTTACGCGACTGCTGGAAGAGCCCCAGGCGCCGCCTTGGCGCGTTCGGATGATTCTAAACTACATCCTTCCTACCGTCGAAACACTGTGCGGCAAGCTGACCGAAAACCGGCCGGGGGTCACCGTCCTGCCCGCCTCTCCAGATGATGACGATGTTGAAGCAGCTCGCCAGGCCGAGAAGCTTGTCGAACATCTGTGGCATGATCTCAAGATGCAGCAAAAGCTCCACGAGGCAGCCAAGTGGATGGCGACGACCGGCACAGCGTTTTTTAAAGTCTGGTGGGACCCAGAGGCTGGCGACGACTACGAAGTGGATGAGCCGGGAGCGGCCGAGGCCATCGAGCAATACGAAGAGGCCAGCGGTGAGAAGGCGCCAAAGCAGAAGAAGCAAAAGACAGGCGCACCGGTCGTTGATGTTCTGAGCCTGCTCGAAGTGGGCTGGGATCCAGGGGCCATCGACATCGCGTCTGCCCGCTGGATGGTTCACGCTAACTCAATGCACATTGATCAAGTGCGCTCGATGTGGAAAAAGGGCAAGCACGTCTCTGGCGACTTTACCTTTGTGGCGGACCAGTACTCCTCCCAAGTCCTAAAAGACTTCAGCCACAACGTGGGCGAAGAGGACCGGGTTATGGACCGGGTTATGTGCCTCGAGTACTTTGAGCGGCCCAGCCCAAGGCATCCGAATGGTTACTATGCCATCACATGTGGCGGGGTCCTGCTCGAGGAGATGGAAGAGCTGCCCTATGGGGACTTCCCGTTCGTCATGGCTCGCCACATCACGTCACCCGGCAAATTCGCTGGAGAGGGCGTGGTCAAGCACGTCATCGCTGCACAGAAGCAATTGAACAAGAGCGTCTCAATGCGGATCGAGAACGTCAACCTCCATGGGCAGCCCAAGTGGCGCGCGGAGAAGGGCTCGATTGATAAAGCGCAGATCACAGACCAGCCGGGTGAGATTATTATCTACAACCGCACGGCGACCAGACCCCCCGAACCCCTACCCCCGCCACCCATGTCTCCAGACCACCGTCTCATTGAGAAAGAGCAGATAGACCATATCGAAGCCATCAGCGGCATCTCGGATGTGGCTCGAGGCCAAGCGATGAGTGGCGCCTCTGGACGGTTGGTGGGTTTGCTTTCAGATCTCGAGCAGACCACCCTGGGGCCAACGGTGCGTGAGCTCGAGGCCGCCGTAGAGGGCATTGCTAGTCGCATGTTGCGCCATTGGCGAGACTTCATGCCGGTCGAGACTACCATCAAGGTGATTGGTCGAGACAATGTGGCCGAGACGTTTGCCTTCCACGGGAGCGAAATCCGTTCGGTGGATGTGCGGGTTGTGGCCAACTCCATGTTGCCAAAGCACCCGTCGTACATGCGCGAACAAGTGATGCAGATGTTCCAGGTCGGCCTACTGGGCGATCCAAACGATCCGCAGACCAAGATGAAAGCCCGCCGCATGATGGAGTTCGGTGACGATAGCTTCGAGGGCGACCGGAGCCGAGACCGCCAATATGCGCGAGAAGAAATACACATGCTCTCTCGAGGCCGCTGGGTAGACCCGCAGCCCTGGGAGGAGCACATCACGCATATCGATGAGCATCTTGAGTATATGAAAGGGGTCGACTACAGACTCCTGAGCCCCGAGAGTCAAGAGCTCTTTGTGCGTCACCTATCGATGCACTACTATTATGAATCACAAGCGCAGCAAGGCGTACCCTGGTGGCAGGAGTATGTCGGTGCGCAAGGGATCCCACCAGGCGCCCCAGAGGAGCAAATGATGGGTGAGGTGGTACCGATGCAGGGTGCAGAGGTGCCAGGACAGCAACCAGCTCAGGCTGGCCTCATGGGAGGCGGAACACCAGAGATGAATCAAGCCGTTGGCGCGAGGGGTCCTGGGGTCGCTGAATATGAGTATGGTTTTGAGACGGGTCCACGATAACGCAAGCTGACGCGATAGTCAGTGCGTGGAGGATGAGATGAGTGAATACGGCGATACGGGCGAAAGCCCCGAGACGGCAACGCAGGCCGACAGTGACGAGCTTGAAAACGCCTTGTCGAGCGACATCGAACCAGAGCTCGGAGAAGACGGTTCGCCAAATCCAGTGCCCTACGACAGATTCAGGGAGAGTCGCGAGCAACTAAGAGACGCTCGCTCTCGAGCTGAAGCGGCAGAAGGTCAACTGAATGCGTCGAACCAGCGTGCGCAGCAACTGGAAGAGTATGGCAAATGGGCATACAGCCAGATGCAAAACATGCAAACTCAACAGCAGCCTCACTCTGCCCCGGCAGATGAGTACGTCGATCCATTAGAGCAGAAGGTGCACACCCTCGAGCGGCATCTCCGCGAGGTCACCGGCCAGCTAGGGGAGGCCGCCAAGTGGCGGCAAGAGGCCCTTATCACGCAGGCAGAGGTGGAAATTAAGGGGGAAATCGCGCAGGCCCAGGGCAAGTATAAGTGGGCCGATCAGCGAGACATCTTGGAGGGTCTTCGGGTCAACCCCAACGCTTCGGTGATGGAGTTGGCTAAACGGAGCCACCAGAGCGAGGAGAAGAAGTTTCAGAACCGCGCATCAGGGCGGGGCATGAAATCTCCTCCGAAACCCCTGCAACGGGGTGGCGGGATGTCGGCACAGGGCGCTCTGGATTTTGGCGACGATCTATCGAAAGCGGAGGCGGCTGCTATTGCTTTTCTTGAGTCAACATAAATGACAAGGAGTAAATCGTGGCTATCCAACAGATAGGGACCAACTTCAACGGCACGACCGATTTTGATGTTGTCCTGAAAGATTTTTATGAAGGACCCATTCGTGAGCACCTGAACAACAAAGTGACGCTGCTCAAATATGTCGAACGATCCAAACGCAAGTGGTCTGGTCGTCAGGTGAATTTCCCCGTTCATCTCAAACGAAACAGCGGAGTCGGTGGTCGTGGCGAGACAGGCAACCTGCCCGTCGCTGGCCGACAAGAGTACGTCCAGTCGAAGATCCGAGCCAAGTATCTCTATGGCCGAATCCAACTGACTGGTGCGGTCATCTCAGCTTCGCAGGGCAACCGGGGCAGCTTTGCTTCGGCCATGCGTTCTGAAATCGACGGCATGCGTCGAGACCTTCGCAACGACATGAACCGTCAGTGTTTTGGAAATTTTGTTCCAGAGCCTGATGGGTCAATTGGACTGCTAAACGCTGCCGGTAAAACCGGCATCTTGGCGTTGGTCAATGCGGCCCCAACGGGGACAACAGTCCATGTGGATCAACCTGGCACTCGCTATATCAAGGCGGGCGACTCGTTGGTCTATGGTGGTATTTCTGGAGCTCCTGGCCCTGGAGTGCTGACCGGCACAACCGACGAGGCGGTGACGAGCGTTGCCTCTAACCGGGTTGATTATGAAGTTGCTTCAGCGGCTGGCATTTCCGACAACCAAGTGGTTTGCCGGGGTGATGCTTCTGGTGATGCGTTCGACAAAGAGATCCATGGTATCGACTTTTTGATCAATGACAGCAATGACTTTGATCTTCAGACCATCGATGTCTCTGCCAATACAAGCTGGAAGGCTCACGTCGAGACCAATGCAACTGACCGTCCGCTCAGTCTTGAGCTCATGCAGTTGGCGTTCGATGCGTGCGATGAGAAGGGCGGCGACGAGCCGAACCTGATCATGTGCCATCACTCGCTTCGTCGTGAGTACATCAACCTTCTGACAAGCGATGTGCGCTACGCTCCCGAGCAGTTGCGCGGTGGTTTCCAGAAGTTGAGCTATGCTGGTGGTACGAGCCCGACATCCATCGAGTTCGACAAGCATGCAACGTACAACACGATGTATTTTATCAACACCGCCGACATCAACCTGTATGTCCAGAAGGACTGGGGTTGGGCGGACCAAGATGGTTCAGTGCTTTCTCGCGTGTCCGGTCAGGACCAGTGGGAAGCGTTTATGTGCTGGTACGGCAACCTTGGAATGGAGCGCCGCAACACACATGCTCGCCTTGATAAACTCAGCGTGAGTAACCTTATTTTCTAGTTTTACGGGGGGGCTTCGGCCCCCTTTCTTATTTAGTATCCTCATCTGAGGGGACAACTGTGGAGTGATAGACCAATGATCAAAGACCGAAATATTAGCTATAAGTACAAGAAAGAATACTGGCCGGTGGGGACATTTAGTTGTTTCGCCGGGGCCTCTGGTGCCACTGTGGATGCCGTGGATGCCAATCCGTTGGTGGCATTGTCGGGCGTAGTGGGGCTGAAGATGCCGGATCCCGGGGATTCTGTTAGGCACCTGTTCCCGATGCCGAGTCACTGGGACACGGGCAATAAAATCCACTGCCGAGCTATTTGGACCGATAGCGGAACGAGTTCCAATTCGATCACCTTTAGCATTTTGTACAAGGAGCAGACTTTTGGTCAGGCGCCAGTGGCAGGGGCAACGGCTCTTGACACGCCGATTGTGGCAGATACGCATTGTGGGGTTGGTAGTGGTATCAATGCGACGAAATGGGGCACTATCAATGCTGATTCTTTGAGTGCGGATTTTATTACGCTGGATGTCGAGATGACAGCGGAGGCTGCCGACGGCATGGAAGCTGTTCTTTTTGGCATTGAGTGGGCCTACCTGCCCAAGCTGACAGACGGGCCGCAAGTGAGTGATCAGGCCGATCCAACGGATGCGTAGATGGTATTGACCGAGCGACAGTGGCGGGACTTCAAGGAGATCCGCTGGGACAAACGTGAGTCCAAGCGCATTAGACAGCGCACGCACGATGAGAAACTACTCGTCGGCTTTTGTCCCATTCGGAAGCGGTGGGTGATCGCCCGCCTTGTAACCGCCACTGTCGAGGTCAAGTTTGGGGTCAAGACGATCCCAACGAGGGAGACCGTGCCCTACATCTGGAAGATCTGGGAAGACGATGATGGTTCTTTCCTTCCGATCCAAGACCCAAGGCTGTGTCAGTACATCCGGCGGTGCGACCTGTGGAGAATGGGCACGGCAGGCTACCTACAGCAGTACACCGATGAAGAGTGGAAGCAGGAGCAGCGAGACCGGAGCGAGTCTGATGACGTCTACAATATGTCAAAGGATCTCTACTCTCTCATCAAGCCGACAGCCGATAAGATGTGCGGCTTTGTGCCCAGAATCAACACCTTCCAGAAACACCACTACTTCCAAAGGAGTGTGTGATGGCTGCCATCTCTCTAACGCGAGACGAGGTCAAGCAACTGGCCAAGGACTTGCTCGACGAGAAGGGTTCTTTGTTTTGGTCTGATAGCCTGCTCAATACGCTGGCCAACGAGGCCAACCGAGATGTCTGGCGGGAAATTATACGGGTCAACTCGGAGTACTTCTTGGCCACCGACAGTTTTACATGGGCGGCTGGCGCAGAGCGCATCGACATGGAGGCGACGTTTGCCAAAAAGCCCTACAAGGTTTTGACCCTGGAGGACACGCCGAGCTCAGGGGCCATTGCAGCGAGCAACCTGCCGCGCAAATGGATGCCGATGCGGTTTTCAGAGCGCGCAAAGCACTTGTCGAGCGCCGGACTCTACAATATCAGAGAGGCCTTTCATTATTGCACGCAGGGTAAGTACCTCTACGTCGCACCGCTCATCCAAGAGACACTAAACGTCACGGCCTATACCATCCCGTACCTGGAAGAGATGACGGCTGGCGGCGACGTGGTTTTGGGGGATCGGGCGGACATGTTTCAGGACGCTGTCTACAAGCGCCTCGCCTACCTTATGAACATCAAGCAGAACGGCAACAACCCAATTGTAGACAGGCTCTGGCAGGAAGCGGTGATCTTCATTGAGAACAACGCCGAGACCCGTCAAATCGATGAGCCTTTGACGGTCAAGGTCTTGGGGCACTACTAGGGAGGTGAGAAGTGACGACAAAGCTTTTCACCTTCACTGGCCCCTGGACGGGCATAGAAGAGAGAGGCAACTTTCAGACTGAGAAGTCTGCCTCTATATCCATCAACGTGGACTACTCTCGCGGCTACATTGAATCGCGCAAGGGGTTCTACATGAAGGCCGCCACGGGCTTGATCAGGCCCATGATGCATGTGGCCCAGCCCCGGTTTGTTCCACAGCGCCTGTTGTTTATTGGTGACCGCACCGGCTCACACATAGGCTTTATTACCTCCGATCTCGATGGAAATATGGGAGCTCTTCAGAACCTGACAACACTTGGCGAGCCTTATGATCCAAAGTTCCATTGCTCTTTTCTTGAGGCGACCCTTATTATCAAGGATGACTCCGTCCCGGCAAAGGTGGTCGACACTCGGTTTGTGACAATCATCACAACCAAGCACTCCAGCTACATCTACGATGCAGTGGCCGACATAGACACGGTTCGCCGCGTGAATATGACGACCGATGTCAAGCAAACCAACAAGGCAAACGTCTCGTATTTTGCAGATCCACCTCGAGGCAATATCGCGATTAGACATAAGGGCATGTATTTCTACGCGGGCTTCAAGGACCACCAACAAGTCCTTCTGACCGATCCAATCGAAGAGACTCAGAACATAGTGCCCGAGTACCAGATCAACGAAGATCGCTCGAAATTCACCTTCGACCCGGCAGTCATTTTCTATAGTGACATCCACAAGTTCGCTGACATCAGTGGGCACGGCATGTTGGCGGTGGATGCCAGGGAGAAGGTAACAGGGCTTGCAGACTTCCAAGACACGCTGGTGGTGTTCACCGACAGAGGGATCTACAACATCTATGCAGCAGGAGCAGACACGATCGCCATGCCAAAGGTCATCGAGGGTTCGGGTTGTATCGCGCCCGGCAGCGTCGTCGACATTGGAGAGGCCATCCTCTACATGAGCCAAGACGGGATCTACGCTTATTACGGCGGTGGAGCTCAGGGGACGGTCAAGAAGATTTCCGATCAAATCGATTCCATTTTCACCCACAGACGCCAGCAGTCTCACGCCCCCATCGCGGTAGAAGAAGAAATCATAGACAAGGGCTACCCATACTACATCTCAAGAGCATTCGCACCGCTCTGCCAGGGGGTTCACTATCGGACCAAAAACCAAGTCTGGTGGTCTATCCCGCAGGCACCAACGGGCAATGTCCTGAGCGCGGATTTCAGGATGACGCTTGTTTATGACTATCGAAACAAGGCCTGGGGCATCTGGCTTTCGCATTACAAGCACTTCTTCTCTGCTGACACAGCTATGGTTGATGGCGAAGAGATGATGTTTACCGTTGGTGCTGACGGCATTTTGAGCAGGTTTGGAATGAGTGACGTTGATTATGACGGATCGAACGAAACCTCACCAGAGGTCATTTGGGTCAGTGGAACGCTCTTCAGAGGCAATGACACCGTCAGCACTTATCGACCGTTGCGATTCAAGATGCTGTCGGCTGGAAGAAAGCCCACAGACGCCAGCGAACGACCGCAGTGGTTCATGGAGGGAGAGGAGTCTGCCTTCGACGGAAAGTACGTCGCAGGGGCGTCAACTGTCACGCTGACAGCCGCTGCTGACAGGCAGGCAACTCAAGGCGATCTTGATCTCCATCCCAATGAAAGCCTAAACAATTTCTACAGTGTAGACGCATCGCCGCTTGGGGTCTTTGGGACCAGCGCAGCGGCCGGGACGGCGCTTTTTGAGGCGTCTGATTGGTTCACTTCCAAGGCCGAGCCCGGAACAGTCAAAAGCAGAACGCTCAAAATAGGCATCCATGATCCGCCCTCTGAAGACAGGGGGCCCAAGGTCTGCATCAAGGACTTCTCCATTGAAGTCGATGGGGGAGACTTGCGGTGAGTCGCCTGCGATCACATACGCACCGGATGCCAATCGGCGGGCCAGGCGCAGATATGCGCTTTCGGGAAATTGGTCGGCAAGTCGAAGGCGTTGCGATGCGCCAGCGTGCCGGCGGACAGATTATCACCCCCCGAACCTCTATCTCTGAGGCTGTGGCTGCGCTCGGCAGAAAGGGCGGTCGCATCTTTCTAGGTGAGGGCGAGTGGCACTTCAAAGACACATTGGACATCACCCGGCCCAACGTTGAAATCATAGGCGCTTCGCCTGGCGCATCGATCATCACCCGGCTCTCCACAATGACTGGAGCGGCCATCAAGCTCTCCGGTGCGGAGTGCCGAATCGAGGGGATCCGCTTTGAGGATGCCTCATCGACTGCCGGGCATAAGACAATCGAAATAGCGGCCAACAAATGCACGGTCAGCCGATGCACATTTGCTGACTGCAACATCGGGGTGTATGGAACGGGCATCGAGTTTCTCTCCGTAGACCAGTGCACGTTCTTAGATGTGGCCCAGGCAGGCATCTACATCACAGGCTCTTCGGAGTGGAACAAGGCCCTTGGCAACACCTTTGTGAGCTACCCATCGGGCGGGTATGCTGTCTTCTACGATGATAACGTGACGAGAAGTAATATCGTTGGCAATATAGCCGACACGACGCCGACTAAGGCCTATTCATACAAGTCCGCCGGGGCCATGGTAGCCGCCTATGTGGCGGGTAATGTGGGCACGATAGACGTGAGGTAATAATGAGCGATCTTGTACTTACAAACACTTTTAACGCAGGCGATCCGGTTGATCACACCAAGTTGAATGTGAACTTCAACCAGATCAAGACGTATCTAAACGATGGCACTGCGCTGACGACGGTGAACTACGCAACAAACAAAAGCGATATGTGCCTCACGTTTACCCGCGAGGGGAGCTTGACCGGCGCCGCCACAACCTTCAAAACAAAACTGCCCGCAGCCACGGCGGGCTTTGTGCTTGTTTACGCAACGGCCTACGCCACGGTTAACGCCAACACCTACACCGTACAGGTCGATAAAAAGTCTGGCGCAACGACAACCACCCTCATCACAACCGCTAACCTGACGAGCACATCATCGACCAATGTCGAAGTCTACGCACCGTCAGCGGCGGCCCTGTCTGGTGGAGATGAGCTCCACGTCATTCTTACGGCCACTGGCGCGGTAACCGGCCCGTTCACTATTTGCCTTTGGATTCAAACGCTTCACAGAGTAGCGGAGTAGAAGATGCCTTACATCGACAGAAAGAAATACAAGAACCCCACGATACCCAAAGGTCAAGCAACTCTTGGGGCCACCGCCAAGCCCTCTGGACCCAGCTATTCGAGACAAAGCCAGCCGCCAGGAGCGCCGATGCGGCAGACCCCCGTTGGGCTGCTTGCAGACGCCGCGAAGGCGCGAGCACAACAACCCCGCACAGGCGGACCCCCGATCCCCTATACCCCTCCGCGTGGAGAAGGGGTGCCTCCTCCCACCCGTGTGCCGGGTGCAGCTCTGGGTGGCGGTCCAATCAGTGCCAGAGGAGAGGCCGCCACTAGGCTAGCGACCCCAGGGCCTACGCCTACCCGTGCGCCGGGAGGGGTTGTGCCCGCTCCACCAACGTATGAAGGTCCCCGGTTTGCGCCGCTATATGCTCGCGGTGGTGAGCCAGAGGGCGGCGGTGAGCGTGGAGGTCCGCCGCCACCGAGAGCGGATGCGCAACCGGATGAACAGCAGCAATCGCAAGCCCCGTGGTGGACAGAAAAAGCCGAGGGCCTAAACCTGGCCCCCGGCGTGGCTGCCTACAAGCCGCCTGAGCCCGAAACCTGGCCGCCAGACACATCAGGTTGGACCTATGAGGACTGGGTTGAGTATTCGCAAAACAACCCCAAGAAATTCATGGCCCTAAAGGCAATGGGATACACCGTGCCTGAAGATCCAACAAAAGCGGCCAAAGAGGGCGCAGAAGAGATGACCGAGGGGGGCAGCAAGGCAATCCTAGAGAGGGCCCTTCAGGACCTACTTACACCGGGCTACGGGGGCTACGGCCTGAGTCAAGCCGATAAGCAGGCCATGTACGACATGATCAATAGCGAGAAGATGGCCGACATTGCCAATCTCGCAGAAGAGATGGCATGGAGCGGCAGAGCGGGAGTCTCTGGCCTCTACGCCAAGGGGCTTGGAGCCATCTCCGCAGGCGCTCTGAAGCAGGCTACGCAGGCCAGCATTGACAACGCGAAGTTGGCTATCAGCCATAAGCTGGATGCCATCGAACGCTACCTGTCGGCCTATGGTTCCGCCCTGAGTTCGGAGACCCAGCTAGAATTGTCCGATCGCGCAGCAGCTCTCCAGAAAGAAATGCATGCACTCGAAGAGAAGGGGGCGCGGCGCTCTGATGCAACTATTGGTGCTTCTAACTTGGCTTCTTCGCTTGGCGCCACAAAGGGCTGGAAAGCATCTTCCAAGGCCGCTTGGAACTATCTGGTGGATGAGTTGGGCATTAAAGCGTCTGAGGCTGAACAGTACTTCATAAAGAAAGGTGACTACGTCATCTGGAATCCCGATGCGATCGGCGTACCAGCCTCCCCGCCGCCCACGTTCGATGGGACCGACGAGGAGTGGGCAGCGATGAACGCCGACGAGCAGAAGGCGGCGTGGGCAGGTTATGCCAAGGGTACGGCCGAGGAGAAGGACACGGCGCCATATAAGCTCGACCCGCAACCCCCGCCACCGAAAGGCGATGAACCATTTGAAATGGAGGCAAATGGTTGGATCTATTACTGGAATGGGGACGAGTGGGTCAAAACGAGTAAGCAAGCAGGAGATTGATATGCCATCGCAACTCGCACAAACAGGTCAAGGCTGGTATCAGACCGGAGCTCAGATAGAAGCGAACCGAGAACAGCAACTGCGCCAAATCGCCCAACAGAGGAGCGAACACAACTGGAAAATAGCGATGGGGTTTCTAAGTCCAATCATCTCAGGCGCCATCAACTACTTTAGCCAGAAATCACTCCAAGCCGAGGGCAGGAAGCCCACCTTTGAACAGAAGTCAAAGGCCCTCCGCGCGGGCACAGTAACCCCAGATGCTTATGTTGGGGCTCCGACTGAGGCCGTATCGGTCCCGCCGCCTCCAGCCCTCAGTCCACCTGACCGGCCTCCGCCGCCGCCATCGGCCGGACCGGCCGACGTACCGCGCCGCGCAGCAGGGGGAGAGTCGAGACGACTTGCTGCTGGCCCAGTGGGCTATGGCAGGGAAGATAAGTCGCTGATTGAGTCCTACGGAAGGGGTCGGAGGGAACGCGAGGGGGTTGTGAGCGCCCGAGAAGAGCGCCTACGGGTGCAAAGGGAAAACCTGGCCTCGCGAACGTCCAGTGATATTCGAGCGACCGTAAGGCGCCGCCATCCATTGCAGACAGGAGGCCGGTGGGCATACCCCCTGAGCCGCCCAGGCCGAAACGACCTCATCGCCGCTTCATTCGCTGACGACGTAGCCGCAGGCGTAGTGCCCGCCAACGCTTGGAAGAGACACGCCGCGTCAGGCAAGCAGCAACGCGACTATGCAAATTCTGGCCGCAAGGACCCCAAGACAGGGGAGGTTACGGGGGGAGACTTCCTATACAGGAGGCGAATGACGGATAAGGAGTGGACGGCGCATAAAGCTCTTATCACGACAGCGGATGGGCGCTGGAATAAATACCAAAGAGAACAAGCCCGACGAGCCGCCAGCCGCAAGCCGCCAAGACCGCTAGGGCCAACGGTGAGAGGCATTAATAACACTACAATCAATTCGTTCGCCAGGAGCGCCTACTGGAAAGAAATCCCCGTGGCCGCCAAGCAACTACTTAACAAAGCGATCAGCTTGACAGACCGACAGGCAAATCGGTTGATTACCAAACTCCAAAAGGATTATCCCGAGGCGATGGGTTACTTGTCGGATCATGTCGCGACAGGCGGGCGCCTGGGGTTGGAGGGATACACCCACCTGGACTGGGGCCAGTTTGAGGGGGAATCCGCATTCCAGGCACTGTCCAGCGCCGGTAAGCAGTACGTCAACAACCTGCGAGAGTTGCCCCAACATCTGGCAATGGACCGCTACAGCAACCCGCAAAACGCTGATGAAAGAGCGGCCAGAAATGCCGTGGTTGCCTTCAAGAAACCGACACGAGTAGCCCGCGCAGGCGCTGGCGCAAAGGTGTTTGAAAAGGCCTACTCTGGACCAAACCGAGAGGCTTTGAAGAAAAGGGCAGTCCGGCTCAAACTGTCCAGCCCCGCACTCAAAGCGAATTTCAAAAAGTGGGCCGAGGCTAAATTTGCAAAGGGCACGGCAGAGCTTGAAGATCCAAACACTGGCAAACGGTATAAGTTCGTAAAAGATGAAGGCGTGGGCGTAACTCAGGGCGAAACGCTGCTCAACAAATGGGATGCGGACAGTGGCCAGTGGGTGAAGGTGCGCATCGGCAAAAAAGGCGAAGAAAGGGTTGTAAGAGCAGGCGAACTGAAACGCGCCTTCCGCTCCATACCTGAACTTCGGCGCGCATATCTAAACGATGTCCACTTGCCCCAACTAGCTCAATACCAAGAGGACGCGCAGTTGGTCCGCGACTCTCTCGAGAAAAACAAAAAGAGCATGTCCAAAAAGGAGTATGAGAAGTTTAAGGGCACCATCATAGACCTCAAGGGAGAGATAAAGAAGATCCAAGGACAGTTAAAGGCGAAAAAGCCCATAAAACTCATCCAGAGAGGGGGAGGGAGGACCGAGGGGCAAGATACCGCATCTGCCACGCAGAAGTGGGAGAGCTACGCAGTTCGCGTTCTTGCGCAAGACATGGGCGAAAGCAGAAAGCGGCGGCTCCTCCTCAACAAAGCGATTGAGCTCGGCCTTGCGATTCCAGGCACAGTGCAGATGCAGGGGAGGATGGGGGCCTAGTGAGCATTACGGACCCATTCGGCACCGGAAACGAAGAGGAAGAGCTATTCAGCCACTTTATGTCTGCGGTGAGATCTGGCCCGCAAGACGGCAACGCCGTAAAAGCGAATAAGCCTTTTTCCTACCGAACCAAACCCGTGTCGGCCGAGCCCATATCCGCCGTAGCTGGAGGAGCCCATAAGGCGGCATTGGGCCGGGAGAGGGGTCGGGAAGCAGCGGCCGAGGAGATGGAGGCGTATAAGCAGAAACTGCTTTCAACTATGCCCGCGCCGCAGTCGATAGCTCCGGTACCCTACACCCCCGCACCCCCAATGTCGGGCCAGTTCTGGGATGAGCCCGAGCCGCCCCCAATGCCGCCTGAATGGTGGGACAAGCCAAAGGAAAAGTGGGACCGGTTGCAGCCCGCCCAAAAGGCGCAGGCATGGGCATCGCAAACCCCGGCCTTTCGCGTCATCCCCACGCACAACCCCAATGGCACGCTCTACGGCTACTTGGAGCTCGACGAGTCCTACGAACTGCCCCGAATCTCCAAGCAAATTGCGTTGATTTCACGACCGGGCGAACCCCAGGTTTTCAAGCAGGTTTATCCGTATGAGACGCGGGATAAAGACGGGGTGCTCGAGTTTGCCATGCCGAGGCAATGGGATGGCAGGTTGGAGGGGGGTCTGCCGTGGGATTATGACCGAGGGAGGCACCCAACTCAGCCAAATCGTTTTATTGAGACAGGCTACGCCTTCCACTGGCTAGGATGGGGCGCCCCGAATCCGATCTCCTATGAGGAGATTGACGCATCCCAAAAGCGCCTCCAGGGCTCTCTTACGGGGCGTATGGAAGGCAACGTCATCCATCCGCGAAATACGATAATTGGCTATGCGAATGGGCGCAAAGGCCCTCGAACTGTTCTGGTCGATGGGAGCCTTCCTGCCGATGTCAAGGTAAACAACCCGGCCGACTATGTTGGCGGATATCATGTGCTCGACTCGAGGAATCCAAGGCCGTATGTCTTTGGTGCCAGGGTGGCTGCCAGGACGGATGCTCGGCTGGAAAATTGGGCGTTGATGAGGGCCTATGCTCATGTGGTCAACGACAGCCGGGTCAGTGGAGATGCCTTCAATATAGGCAATCCACTGACCGATCCCGATCCGCCGCTGCCCATATCTCCAGAAGAAAAGGGGGAAAAGTATCGGACTCGAGGCACACCGACTGGGGCCACAGAGCTCCCCCCGGCCGACGAGCTCCTGCAACATGTTCAGGCGAAGAACAAGCTCAAACGCCTGATAGAAAAGCTTCCCATTGAACAGCAAAAAGAGATCCTGAGCAGCAAAAAGAAGACGCGCGAGTTCTTTGGCCAATATCAAGAACGTTATGGCGAGGGTGACTACTTATTCATCGATGAGCTCTCAGACACTGCACAGCGCGCAATTGACTTGGCCAAGGCCCAGGGACATTACCCGGCCGAACGCCTAAACATCACCACCAAACACCTGCCCCGTCTCAAAAGCCTATACCTGGAATTGACTGAGAATCTGAGCTCCGATCGGCCGGTAGCCGCAAAACTGTTTGGCATTCCTAAAGTCAGGATACACTACGAAACCGTCTACACGGGCCAACACGCGCAGACCGGCGACAGTCGCCGCCAAGGCAAGACGGACAGGCAAATAACGAAAACGCAGGAAGGCTGGAACATGAGGCCTCTGCCAGCCATTCTAAAGGACCTGTCTGCGCTCAGAGCAAAGATGCGCCTAGAGCAAATCGACGCTGGGCTAAAGGAAGATATAAAGCACCCCATCTTCTCATATGTCGATGCGCTTTTGATCAAGTATCCAAATGCACCGTATTCATCCGATGAGCTCCAAAAGATTAATGCTGGCGGTGACGAGTATGTTACGCCCGGCAGACGCGCAAACAAGTTCCTTGGTAAGCGCTACGCTCTCTATAAAGACGAGACGTTTGGTGGCGGCAAGTACGAATTAATAGAGACCGACAATGTGGTTGAGGATTGGTCTGCTGCGCGGCCCGATGGCGCAGAGCACACAGTGACCCCCGGCGAGAAGGCCAGCCTTGACCCCCGCGTGGCGACCGGCGAGTTCGCTTATTGGAAAGAGTTTCACTCACCTGGCGATGTGGCGGCAATTACTGACCTTGCAGTGAAGCACGGGAGGCCAAAGCACGTTGTGGCTGGGCTTGGCGGGGCAGGCCGTGGACTCTTCCCAGAAGAGCAGCCGGGTTACTTTTACTGGAAGAAGGGGGAGAAGCGGCTTGGCCTAGAGCCCCACCTTGTTACCGGAAAACTAGTTCCAGAGGTGAGTGGCGGATCGGAGATCTACGGGTTTGGATACAACCCCATCACATGGATTCCCCAATTGGCGTGGGGAATTGGGATGGGTCTCGAAGAGGAGCTGCATGGTGAGAAGTTGGCCGCCAGGGGGGAGTTTGCCCGCAACCCCGGCCATTGGCTCCCAATCTACCACCTGGGCCGAAAAACCATCGGTGTGCCCACTTCTGCCATTCGGGATCTGGAGCGCAAGATGTACCGCTGGTGGGTCGGCGGCGTTCTGGTTGACATCGGGATGCTCAACGAGGATGAGGCGGCCAACCACCTGAAATGGTTTGAAAAGAACAATTGGTCGCAAAAAGAGGTCCTGTGGGGATACAAGGAAGAGGCTATCCCGTACATGGAGTACCTCCAAACGGCGCTCATGAGCCGAGCCCCAGAGGATTGGTGGGAGAGGTCCTGGGGAGTCCACGGCGGGTGGAGCGGCCAGTTAGCGGGAGCTGCTACGGGTATCTTCTACTATGCCGCCGACTTGGCAAGGCTCGGCGGCAGCTTGTTCGAGCCGGGAGATCCCCACGACTGGAACATAGATTTTGTCAAGACGATGGAACCCATCACAGACATGCCGTTGGCTGCTTTCTTGGCTCCAAGATACCATGCCTCAGAGGTGGGCATAGTTGGCGCTCCGCTCTCGGCCCTACCGCTTAAAAAGCACATTGGATCTGGATACCGGATGGGCGCAGATATGTTCATGCGGCGGCTCCTCCAAGGCGAGAACCTCTACGTGGTCAGGGGCGTGATAGATCCCTACACCATCGGCCATCTTGCGCGAGAGAATCAAGCCTTCCAAGAGATGATAACAGGGGTAAGCAGAACCGGCAAAAAGGCCAAAGGCAACTTGCACCTTCGTTATGAGCAACTCAAGCGAGGCGTTCGCGCAGCGGTGGACCCGGTTTCGCGCGCAATCAAGACCTTTCACGAGGGCACCCTGGGCAAGGTCAAAGAGGAATTTGCAATTGTCCTCGATGAGCTCGTCAACATAGATATGGAAATAGCCCGCAACTCCGGTATCTCACTTAGAACAGACCGAAAGACCGGCAAGCAGTACACGTTTCATCCCCGAACCGAATCACGCATCTACTTGGAGGACATGGAGGTTGGCCGTCGCGGCCGAGTCACCGCCGTCGATGCAGTCACGGGCGACTCCATCTACCTATTTACCGTGGGCAGGAAGATACGGACAAGGGGCGAACGACTGGCCGCAGAGAAGGCGGAGGTTGCTCTTCCGAGGCAGCCGCAGTTCGGCCAGCGAATACCATTCAAAACAGTGGAAGAGATACGCATAGCGGCAGAGGCCGGTACCGAGTTCCTGAAGCAGCGAAGAGAACAGTTGCGCTTGGCACTCGACATGCTTCAGCGCAAAGTCTTGCACGATGAGAAAGTCATCATCAATCCCAAACTGGGCAGAAATGCCGCCTTAGTTGCCAAGTGGGTCGATGATGCGCCCGCTATCCTTGAGGCCTTTGCCTACGGCGGCCCGATGGGTCTTTCGATTATGACCCCAATCAAGTTGGCCATTGAAATAACCAACCGGGTGCTGCACTCGGACAGAAAGGGCTTCTGGCATCATTTCCTGTTCAGTAAAAACAAACGCCTGGGCCCAGTTGTCAACCTACTTTCCTGGCATTCGCAACGCACTGTGGATAGCGCACTTGAGCCTCTAAAGCGGCTTGGAAAGGGCATTCCGCGCGGCAAAAAGGGGATGCAGATTGTCGAGGGGCTCGGAGGTGAGATGTTGCCGGGCCCGACAACCCGCATATCTGATGTGCTCCACGGCAAGGCGAAGTGGAACTCTTTTGATGCCGCGCACCTTAGCGGGTGGCTATCAGACACAAAGAGGTGGAAGGACGTTGCCAAGGAGCAGCTCAAGTTTGACCCTGTGGCAGCGTTGGTGGACTCCCCGGCTGAGTTTGTAAAGCAGTTTAGGGACAGGGCCAATCGGCCTGAGTCGATAAGATACCGAATAGACATCTATGAGAAGGCCAACGGGCCCATAAACTGGAAGACATTCGGGCAGAAAGAATATAACTCAATATTCACCGAAACACGCTACACGAGAGCGCAGCGGTACGATGCCCTCTCAAGACTGCGTGAGCGGATTAACTTCTTCAAAAAGAGGCGCGAGAAGGCTGAAAAGGATCTCACCCACCCGCATCCAGAAGCGACAGACCGGGTGGATGTGCTTCGATACTCCCAGCAAAAGCAGCGGTTTATCGTCGATCCAGATGTCCGCATTTTGGCCAAACCGATGGAGCTGGCCAGGTGGGAGGCTGCCGCCGACTTTGCCAACCAATACGCAAAGGATTGGGCCGCTGTCTCTATAAAGCTGACTCGCGAAGCCATTGATCTTGGGCTGTTCAAAAACCCAGCGACCTTGGAACAGTTGTATTGGCCGCGCATCTATGCCTACCGCTCCAAGGTCCAAGAGCGCCTCAAAAAGATTAAGCGCAAGGGCAAGAGTGACGCGGACTTCATTAGTGAAGCAAAGGCCATGCTCGAACAGATACAAGACGAGTTCCAGCCTCATGTTTTCGGAATGAGCAACGCCTTCTTGAGGGCCGATTTTAAGCGTCTTGGGATACCCCTCGAACTTATCCGAGAAAAGTTCGGCCTCGAGGGGGGCACATACGGCCTCTACCAGGAGGGGGTCGTTGGCATGATGCGGCTTAAATCAATGATTGAGGGAGTAAAACTCTACCGGAGACTGTCGGAGGCCGCACCCGACATGTGGCGGCCAGCGAACCACTTTGGGAAGCTCAAGGATGTCAGCAAGGAGAACCAGGCGAAGTTTCCCCAAGGGGAGCCCACGACAGCGGCCTACGTCAAGGCCAGGAAAGCTGGTTTCACCTTGATGCCCAATGACCGCTACCCAGGTACCGATGTCATGGTTTACGGTGATTTTGGGGGCCGGTGGGTGCGGACGGATTTCTACTGGGATCTGAAAACCGCCTTCGAGTTCAAGAAATTCTCAACCCACGCCTACCCCAAGTTTAACGCCTTCTTCAAAAGGATGAAGACAGCGGGTAACTTCCCGACACTCATCCGAAACACCATCAGTGCGGTCTTCATGTTTGCCCCACTGCACGACGTGAACCCCTTCAACCCGAACCGGGTAATCTACTGGAAAGAGGCGCTCAAGGCCATCAAAAACCCCAACTCCGCGCTATACAAAGAGATGAAGCGAAACCAAGTCTTTAGGGGCTCCTGGGCGGCAGTCGAGCTCGGCCTGGAGAGTGCTGACGGCTTGAGCGAGGGCCTCTTTGGCCGCTTTGATAGAGTCGAAAAGTTCATGAGCGACCTTTGGACGTATCAGGCCAAATTGAATGTAAAGCGGCCGAAAGGTGGCTCTGCCATCAAGGCGCTGCTGTGGGACCTACCGGCGGCCGTCTACACATTTCCTGACGACGTTGTGCGTGCAGCGGCGTATCTTCGAAAGATGTACCCTGACCTAAACAAAGGTAGCTGGAAGTCGACAGTCGATCCGTTCCATGGCATGGAATACGCCCGCCAATCTTCTGTGGACTATGAGAACAGCCCCGGCTTCGTTCAGTTTCTATCGCAGCCACTGCCCACGAATCTGTACCCAGGCGCGATGCGGACGTTGGCGCCGCTGATCTTTCCCTTGGCCGGTAGGCCCTTTTTGGCGTTCACGATTCAGGGTAGTAAGACTTTCTGGCGAGCACTGCACGAGAGGCCAAACGTAGCCGCCCTGTGGCAGGGGGCCTACAAGCATTGGAACGACATGGCCTATGCCCACGAAGGACTTGACCCCCGAACCGCCGAGGCTTTGCGCGGGACAATGTATGCCCCTTGGAAGTCCTCAAGGCAAGCCATCCCAATGACATGGAAAGTCGTTCGCGATGATCACGGCAACATGACAGATATTTTGTGGGATGAAATCTCTACGGGCTTTATGAACCCGGTCTCCGCGGGCTTCTATGCGCGGGCACCAGACGACGACATTTCGGTAATTGAATCGATTGCATCGGTCCTGGGTCCAGGCGACTCCATGTTTGAATATGTCTACAGCCTTATCTCCGATGCGACAAAGAGTGAGAAGTCGCGCAGGAAAATTTTTGGGGAAGGATCTGGCCTCGAGAAGGCGGGCAAAGTTTTAAAAGAGGGCGTCAGAATTATGATGCCTGGTTCGCTGTGGCCTGGCCGACAGTGGGAAACCTTATTCCACTCGAGTAAATCTTGGGCCGACAGGCTTCTCCCGTTCATTGCAATTGACATAAAGCACATGCGCTTAAGCGATACGGGCGTCTCTCGCATGAACACGCTCAGGAAAGAGTGGACTGATGCGGCGAGACGGGCGCAAAATGAAGTTCTTGATGAGATAGGCTGGAAAGTTGACGATCCTGACCGGAAGTGGAAGCCTGTCTTTGGCAAAAAGAAGTCAGGGCTGATGCTGAAAGAGCACACAACTCCCGAGGGGAAAAAGTACACCTACAATCAGATCGACATTATTATTGCACACCGCGAAGCGCAGGCTAAGATTGACGTGGTGAAAAAGTGGTATGATGAGGTGGGATCTCACTTACTGAGAGCTTGGGAGAATAAGTGGTTGTCGCAGGACATTCCAAAACAAAAGGTCAGCGACAAATTGCATCATTTCAAGACGCTTCTGGAGGGCATGAAGTCCTATGCTGTAGAATCCAACTGGAAGATGGTTCCGCTCGATGTTTTACTTGAAGGCAAAGACGGCAAGGGCATGATGCCCAATAAGTTCTTACAGATGTTCAATAAATGGAATAAGTATATACAAGACATGTCCACGTATCGTGATGTCCGTAAGGAACAGGAGCGAGGGGAGTAACAGGAGAATAAGATGGCAAATTCAAGATCGATGTATATGGAGCAAATCGAAAACCTGGCCGACGATGAGTCGGTGACATTCACGCCGCCGTTTGCGTGCAATACATGGCAAATACGGTTGTTCACAAACGGTCACGCAACCACATCTATCAACGTCCAGACCAAAGATGAGGAAGATGAATTTATCCATGTCGATGGTTCCCCGTTTACTGGCTCTGACGGCACAGACGACTTTGATGCAGATGGAAATCTCGAAATTACAATTGATTCCACAAATCCGTCGATAAGGGTTGATGCTGACGTTGTTAGCGCAGGGACAATCAAGGTCAGATGCAAAGCCTACCGAAACCTAGACGACATCCCAACTGGCGGCTACACGGCCATACTTAAGGACTGATAGGAGGATAAGCTAATGGGCACTCGATACGGAACCAGGAGTGGCATGAGGCGCTCTAGCTCTAACGCTGCAACCGCTCTCGCGAACGCCACCGTCAATTGGACAGGCTCTGTGTTAGAAATCGGCCGCCTGAAGATGACGACCTCGATCGACATGGACAATAACAAGATCCTCAACTTGGGCGACGGCTCAGGAGCCCAGGATGCCGCAGCGTTCAATCAGGCGGGGGGAGCGGGCGATGCACGCACAATCTACACCCGAACCTTCCAGTTGACCCAAGCTCAAATCGCAGCCAAGGGGGCTGTGACTACAGCCAACTGGTCCATGTTCACGCTCGCCGCTAACGAAGGTGTGCGCTGGATCTGGTTTCGCACCCTCTCCTCATTCACCGGAGGGCCGAACGTTTACATCAATGTGGGGTGGACAGGCACGACGGGAGGGCTCTACGCGCAGACGGCCATGACCTCCGCTGGAAACTACGACGACAACGCACAGCACGCCAACGATTCGCTCGGCAGCTACGATGAAATGGGTGATGCGGGCGCTCAATACGACGCCACAGCTCTCATGGGCGCGGGGCACGCAATCAAAGTGTATAGCCAGACCACTAGCGGAAATCACGACGCGGTGACTGGCGGCGGGCCACTTTATATCAATGTTGAAATCGTCAGATATGACGCGAGTCAATTGGAGAATGTCTCATGACAAAGGGCAGGCTTTATAAACTTACCGAGCGCAAATTGGTCTTTACCGCAATGGCGGCGGCTGGCATTGATTGCGCAGACGAGTTGGCTGAAATCGAAGCGGGAATCGAGAAGGAAAAGAAACGCGCAGAGATTGCGGAGATTGCGGAATACTACGCTAAAAAGAAGCGATGGAAAGGCTCTTTGACAGACAGCCAGAAAAAGAAGATCAAGGCGCATCTTGGCGTCTCGCCACGATGCATCGCTGAAGCTGTCATCAAATGAAACCCCAGACCCGCGCTGGCCAACTTGCCAAGAAGCACTGCGAAGCAGCGCACATAACCCTTTCCATGCTGGAAGGTGTGTCAAGCTGGGATGACCGGTGCGGGTTCAGGGCATTGCAAGATGAGCTCATCCACTACGAAGGCGCTATAGATGGCCTGTTTTGGGCCAACTCGGTCAACGCCTTTGTGACCCAGTTCTCTAAAGATTTTGTTATAATTGATGGAGAACTTTGCCCCGCCCCTGGGCTCGAACTGCTAAACTACCTTCACCCCATGGTCCATCGCTTCAAGGCTCGGCGGAAAATAACTCCCGTATCTTTGGTTGTGCACGAGCCGGTGGCCCGTGGGGTTTCACGTATTGTGAACATCCTGCGGCGCAGGCATCTTGGAGTCCACTTCATCGTTGCATCGAAGTGCGGCACAATCACCCAGCACGCGGACACACACGACAAGCTGGCGCATGCTTCCAAGTGGAATAATTACGCCTGCGGGATAGAAGTGGAGAATATTTATTATGGTCACCTTGCGCGGGGAGCAGAAAAGGAGCGTGTCATCAAGGCGCGGTGGGCACATAAGAAACGTTACGTTGTGCCAACGCAGGCCGCCCTTGATTCCGCAGCCGACTTGATTTCTTACCTGTGTGACGTGGTGGACACAATCCCGATGAGGTGGCTGGGTCTCAAGGCCAACAACACGATGCGCATGGGCCGCCTGCCCAAGGAGCTCAGGGACCCCAAGGCCCCAGGAATCCTCGCGCACACTTACTTTGGGCATGCCGATGGTAGCTACATTGTTCGGTACGCCAAGGAGAAATTAGAAGATGCATGAGGCATTACCCTGGGCCAGCCTTCTGGGCGGCTTTTTAGTGGCTGGAATTAGCCTGGCCTTTCGCTATGGTCGCGACACAAATACTTCGCGTGAACTTAGCCGCGACGTTAAAGAAATTAAATCAGACGTAAAAGAACTAGGCCGGCGCGTCTCACAGACTGAAATCTGTGTCGCACGAATCGAAGCCAAGGTTCAAAGTAATGGGAGCCAGTCATGAAAAAGTGGTACGCATCAAAAACCGTGTGGATGGGCCTAATCGTAGCCGTCCTGGGTGTTCTCGAGTATCTCCAGACCAGCGAGTGGCTAGACCTGAAGATGACAGTGATCGGCGCCATGGTCGTATTCCTCCGAGCCATTACCACCGTTCCGATCGGCGGTCCTCCGCGAGACAAGAAGGGGCGGTTCACGTCTGCCTCTATTCTCGTTGGCGTTGTGGTCCTGGCCCTGGTTGGCTGCGGCACACTGAGCATCAAGGCCAAAGACACGGCCCACTGCAAGTTCAAGGTGAAGGCGCCCCACAAAGTTACCTGCACCGTCGATGGCAAAGTGGTGTACACTCAAGAAGGTGCCGACGACCTTGACATTAAAGGATGCTGCCGATGCCCAGCCCCCTAGAAATCGAAGAAACCGCAGCAGAGCTATTGAAGGCCGTCATCGGCTTTGGGATGGGGGCCGTGCCCAAGACTGTACCGGATGAATATCGTGCGCTGGCCGAGGCGGCCATCAAGCGTGGGGCCGTATGGCTGCTGCGGCAGCTAAAGCCAGAAGCAATCAAAGTGCTACTCGAAGATACCGCGAAGGCCTCTGCCGAAATCGACTGGGGCGAGGAGAAAGACGATGCCTAACATTCCGCCTGGAGCCGCGCTCAAACCGTACCCTGTCGTTGAGCCCCCCGAACAGATGGGCCCACCGGCCCACCTGTTCGGACAGATGGGCCCACCTTCCCACTTGTCAGGCGGCTACAACTATTCTCAGGACATTGCGCAAGAAATTTCCAGGCCTGTCGCAGGCCTGTTCAATTACATGGTGGACTTGATGAGGACCCCCGGGGATTGGCGGCCGCAGTCGTCGCCGCACCCGATTTCTTGGCATCCCGGCGAAATGTCCCCACACCTTCGGAACATCTACAGCAACGCGATGACAGACATGTTTCCGCCGCTGCCTCCCGCGGCCTTTGGCGCGAGCGCGCCGGTACCACCCGCAACTTCCGGTGAGGATGTGGCGAAGAGGCAAGCCGTAGAACAACTCATCCGTCAAATGTTTGGGTATTAGAATGGCAAAGAATCGCTGGATAGAAAAAGCAATCAAGAGGCCCGGCGCACTGAGGAAAAAGGCTCGCAGCGCAGGCCTCATCAAGGGCAACGAGAAACTCTCTGACACAGATGTGTCGACGCTTAGTTCCATGGGCAAGAAGGACAAGGACACGCTGCTGATGCGTCAAGCGGTGCTGGCCAGGACACTCAAGAAGATGAAGAAGTAATGGCTGTTTTTGACACCCGAACCATCAGACGTTTGATGGAAAAGCGTAAGACACTGTCGAGCTCCGACTTGGTCGCTCTCCAGAATATCGCCAAAAAGACAGGAAACCTGTCGCTACTCAAGACGGTAGCTCAAATGAGAGCTGCCGCGAAAAGCCAGAAATAAGGCACCGCAGGCGGGTTAGAATTTTTTCTTACAAAATTCTTGACCCACCCCCTCTTCATACCCATATTCTTGTGGACCAACCTCGAGACCCTGGAGGCAGCGAGTGTACACCGTCTATGACGTACTGAGAGCCATCGATTACCCTGCGCTTGATAGGATTGTGGGTGACAATCTTATTACTGGCCTCCCGTGCCCGGTCGTCGAACACCGCAATCAGAACGCGGTGTTTGGGCCAGCGGCCTGCCACCCGCCTAAGACTGACGACCCCGGCACCCTGATCTGCAACAACTGCGGTGAATCCTGGTCTGCCAAAGGCTTGGCCATTGCGCTGGCCATCGAGAAGAACGTGAAGGAAGGCAAGAGGCCAGAGGTCAAGTCTCTGGTGGTCAAAGCGCCTGTAGAGCCCGTAGACGTCCAGAAAGCCTGGAGTGAGGCCTTCGGTCACGCGCAGACCTCGAAGGCCTTGGCGACCTATCTAATGAGCCGGTGGGGCGATAAATCAATCGCCGGGATGGCCAAGAAGTTTGTCGGCTGGACGGCAGACATGCGGGGGCGCTACTTCGGAAAGAGCCATCATCTGTTTATCCCCTGCTACAACGCGGCCGGGGAGATGGTTACAGGGGTTCGGAGGTTGACGACTGGTTTGAAGGCCGCCAAGAGCAAACGCCTCTCCAACGCAGCCGTGGGTCTCGAGCGCGGGGCAGCGGTCTTCTTCGGGGACACTGCGGCTGAAGTGATGCGGCGCTCACCTTCGTCGACACTTTGGATCTGTGAAGGTGAGATAGATACAATTCTCATGCTGGCCCTGCGTGAGCTCGGCCACATCAGCGGTGCCATCGTTGGCGCCCCCGGCAGCTCGGCCAAGTCCACAAAGTGGTGGCGAGCTCTCGCAAACATGCTCACCAAGCCGCCGCCCAAAGATATCGTGACCATTTTCGACTCGGATGAGACGGGCGACAAGTACTACACGATGAGTCAAGAGTGCTTCCCAGGGGCCCAGAGGGTGCCTCTACCGGACGAAATGGACCTGACTGACATCATGGTTCTCGATGGCCATAAGGAGGTCTTGCAGAGGCTCAATTCGGCTCGCACGGCAATGCGTAACTATTACATCTTGGACAACGGCCGGTATGCCTACCGCATCAACGGCACCTGGGAGCTCTGCCGCTCGGCGGTTAGCATCAAGGCGAGGATGAGATCTGCCGGTCACACCGTCGATGAGGCGGCGGCGATGGCCCAAGGCTTGCCCCCGGCTGCTGACGTCTGCTTCGACCCGTCAACGATAAATGCAGTAGTGCTTCGTGAGGACAACACCTATCTGAACACATGGCGTGGGCTACCCATCAAGGGCTCGTCTGGCCGCTTCGACCTCATCCACCGGCTACTGATGCAGCTCTGCGGCAACTGCAAGCGCACCTTCAACTACGTGTGTGATTGGTTGGCCCGCCCTCTCCAGGGCATCGCACGGGGTAAGATCCTCAGAAACCGGACAGCTCTTATCTTCTTTGGCGCGCAGGGCACGGGCAAGGGTCTGTTTTTCGACGGGGTGATGAGACACATCTACGGGCGCTACCACTTCGGGGTCAACCACCGCAACCTGGAGGACGCCTTCGAGCCAGAGAAGCTCTCCAAATCGCTTTTCCTGGTGGCCAATGAAGTGGCCGACTCCACCCTGCGCAACACTAAGGTGCTCAACGTGCTCAAAAACTGGGTGGCTGATGATATGATTTCAATCCGCCAGATGAACGTCACAGCACGCGAGTTCCCGGTCTATTTCAATATGGTCATCACCAGTAACCACTCTGCGCCCATCCGCTTGGAGTCCTCCGACAGGCGATATACCTGCATCCGCACTGACACCACCGTGCGCTCCGATCCTAACTTTGAGCGAGACATCGTCCTCGAGCGTGACAGTGGCTGGCCAACTGCTGAGTGCTTCTATCAATTCCTCATTGAACGCGAGATCCAAGACGACGTGTGCTTTCCCCTCTCGACGGAGTGGCGTTCAGCGCTCATTGAAGCTGGACGGCCGTCTCAGGAGACCTTCGCTATGGCAATCGCAGAGGACGGCTTCAACTCGATTGCTGAAGACTGGGTGGCCGAGGCGTATAAGAAGGGTCGAGACGGCCCCTTTTACATCATCGACACCGGCTTTGTGCCCACCGCCACATTGAGCGAGGTCTACCACTACTGGTGCAGGCAGCACGGTGTGCGCCATCCAGTGCGCTCCCTCGACTTGGCGGCAGCGGTCTACGAGCAACTGCTGGGCGCTGGCTTTCTCGTCGAGCGTGAGCAGCATCAGGTGGGCACCAAGCGGTGCCGGGGCATTGCCAACGTGCCGATGTTCCAAGTCGATGAGACGGTGGCTAACAAGCAAAAGGCGCGTGAGGTCATGCGCCAGATAACAAAGGACGGGATGTACCAATGATCGGAATTATCACAGCGGTTGTCCTATCTCACCCCCCGATCCCCCCATACACCCCCCACCTAAACCTACCCAGGTGGGTAAACATCGCTGGTGAGATTTCAAATTGCGACCCGACCTTTCTTTTCAGCGTCGCCTGGGTTGAATCGCGCCATAGCCACAAGGCTATTGGGGACAAGGGGTTAGCTCGCGGCCTCTGGCAAATGCACAAATCCGCATGCCCATTGCGACCGTGCAAAAACTGGATGCTTCACGATAAACTCATCTCTTCGGTGGCCGCCGGTCTTCATTGGCGAAGGCTCATCAAAAGATACGGCAGAACAAGGGCAGCGGTCATCTACAACTGTGGTCCGTCGCGTTGCGGAAAAATGAAACACACCCGTACCACCCGCAAATACTTCAAGCGGTTTGAGTTCTATGAACTCGGGGACCCGCCCAAATGACTCCCATAATATTCACCATCCTTTTCTCATCAGTCGTGCTCTGGGTAGTGGTCAAGGAGGTTCGGGGGAAATGAGAATCGGTTCGCTATTCAGCGGCATCGGTGGGCTGGAGCTTGGGCTGGAGCGGGCCGGCCTGGGTGAAACGGTGTGGCAGTGTGAGATAAATCCCTATGCAAGGCGGGTGCTTGCCAAGCACTGGCCGGGAGTGACAATGTATGAAGACATCCGAGACATCGACGAGTCAGCCGAACCAGTTGACCTTATTTGCGGAGGCTTCCCCTGCCAGGACATCTCGGTCGCCGGTAAAGGTGCGGGACTCGGCGGCAAACGCTCAGGGCTCTGGCTTGAAATGCTCAGAGTCGTTCGCATATTACGACCAAGAATCGTCATCGTGGAAAACGTCCCAGCTCTGCGTAGACGGGGCATCGACAGAGTACTCGGGGCGTTGGTCGAGAGCGGGTTCGATTGTTGGTGGGACGGCATACCAGCAGCAGCCGTTGGCGCCCCTCACCGCCGCGACCGGATCTTTATCGTTGCCCACTCCGTCAGCAGTAAACTACGGGACGAACAAGGGGGGCAGTGCGGGGAGAGTAGGCAAAGAAAGGCCGTCACTCCAGACAATGGCTCGCCGGGGAACGTGGCCCACGCCAACGGCCATCACAGACAGCGGGGGAGCGGCGATGTGCAAATGGGGCGGAAGCGGGTCTCGAAAGAAGCTCCGCACGATGGTCTCACCGGAGGAAC
>Ga0208181_1000310_pt1 | contig 28581 bp, 26 predicted proteins | sample MalvirDeepMed_s6_FD_184244 | JGI IMG/M metagenome (GOLD analysis project Ga0208181, IMG submission 184244) | Marine viral communities from the Global Malaspina Expedition - Malaspina viral metaG DeepMed_s6 (SPAdes) (version 2) | ecosystem: Environmental > Aquatic > Marine > Oceanic | place... | reverse complement strand
CGAGATGGCCGCAGAGATGGCGCAGGCGCAGGGGATCGAGGTGCGCACCATCGTCACGACCGACGACATCGCCTCCGCGCCGTCGGATGCCCGCGCCGCCCGGCGCGGGGTTGCGGGCAACGTCTTTGTCTTCAAGATCGCCGGGGCAGCGAGCGAGCGCGGTCTCTCGCTCGAGCAATGCGCGGAGCTCGCCAGCCGCGCCGCCGAGAACTGCTTCACCATGGGCGTGGCGCTCGAGCCGGGTGCCTCGGTCGACACCGGCGTGCCGAGCTTTCGGATGGGGCCGGACGAGATGGAGATCGGCGTCGGCGTGCATGGCGAGCCGGGCATCCTGCGTACCGCGATGAAAACCGCCGACGACACCGCCGACCTGATCATCGACCGCATTCTGAGCGAGATGGGCGCGCCCGAAAACGCCGAGATTGCGCTGCTGGTCAATTCCCTCGGCAGCACCCCGGAGCTCGAACTCTACATCCTGAACCGCCGGCTGCGTCAGCGCCTGCGCGCTTGCGGGATACGCGTTCACACGACGTTGCTTGGGCATCGCTACACCTCGCTGGACATGGCCGGCGTGTCGATCACCCTGATGCGGTTGGATGGCGAGCTGAAAGCGCTGCTCGATCATCCCTGCAACAGCCCTGCCTGGTCGGTTGTTGGGAAGGCGTAAGCCGCATCGTCAGTCTCGGTCATATCCTTCCACGCAGGGGGCCGGCGGCTGACCGAGGTCCGTTCCATCAATCGCACCGGTTTGGGTGGCGCGCGAATCGGATACAGAGTGCTCTGCGGACTTCGGCTGACGCTTCAGGGCATGCTGGCTTTCGGGCGGTTCTTGCCAGGGGGGCGATACTATTTTTCCGCCGTAGCGCCAAAAGCGTCTTGGCTCATAGGTTTTTGATTTACTTCTCCTTTAAGCAGAGACAGCACAGGAATTGGGCCAGGTCGGCCTGCTGAAAACGGACATTCGAAGGAGGAGCATGAGATGAAGGCGCTGGTTCTGGAAGAGAAAGGCAAGCTTGCCCTGCGTGAGTTCGAAATTCCCGGTGAGCTTAGGCCACGTGACGTCCGGATCAAAACGCACACGGTCGGCATCTGCGGGTCGGACGTGCACTATTACACGCACGGGAAGATCGGCCATTTCGTCGTGAACGAACCGATGGTTCTCGGCCACGAAGCGTCGGGGATTGTGATCGAGTGCGGCGCCGAGGTGACCGATCTCAAGCCCGGCGATCGGGTGTGCATGGAACCCGGCATTCCCGACCCCGAAAGCCGGGCCAGCAAGTTGGGCATCTACAACGTCGACCCTGCGGTGCGCTTCTGGGCCACGCCGCCGGTTCACGGCTGCCTCACGCCCGAGGTCATCCACCCCGCCGCCTTCACCTACAAGCTGCCGGACAGTGTGAGCTTTGCCGAGGGCGCCATGGTCGAGCCTTTTGCCATCGGCATGCAGGCCGCGCTGCGCGCCCGCATTCAGCCGGGCGATGTCGCGGTGGTCACCGGCGCCGGCCCCATCGGCATGATGGTGGCGCTTGCGGCGCTTGCCGGTGGCTGCGCCAAGGTTATCGTGGCGGATCTGGCCCAGCAGAAGCTCGACATCATCGCCGGATACGACGGGATCGAGGTCGTCAATATCCGCGAAACGCCGGTCGCCGACGCGGTCGCAGCGGCCACCGACGGATGGGGAGCGGACGTGGTCTTCGAATGCTCGGGGGCAGCGCCGGCGGTTCTGGGGATGCACCAGTTGGCAAGGCCCGGTGGCGCGATCGTGCTGGTCGGCATGCCGGTCGATCCGGTTCCGGTGGACATCGTGGGCTTGCAGGCCAAGGAACTGCGGGTCGAGACCGTGTTTCGCTATGCCAACGTCTATGACCGTGCCATCGCACTGATGGCGTCGGGCAAGGTGGATCTCAAGCCGCTGATCACGGCCAGCATTCCCTTTGCCGATAGCATCGCGGGGTTCGACCGCGCGGTCGAGGCACGCGACACGGATGTGAAACTTCAGATCGTCATGCCTGAGTAAGCCATGCATCTCGGGGCTGGTCTCGGCACCTTCGGCACCGTCGGCACCGTCGGCAACAAGGCGATGCTGGTGAGCGACATCTAGGTGCGTGCGACAGCCCTGCTCCACGACGATCCCGACCCGTGCAGCGCTTGGCATCAGTGACGCGCGGGCGGCGCCGGCTGAGAGGTAGCCTCAAGGCACGAAGTGAAAACGCCGGCGGGGCGCAAGCGCCCCGTCCGTGGAGGGAATGCGAAACGTCACCCCGTTCAGGTCCGCCCGGCCGCCCGTCCCTTACGGTTCGGCGCGCATGCTGGTTGGCAGGGCCCACAAGGTTCGAGGCAGGGTCTCATGCCCGCGTCTCTGCTCAGCGTCACCCAGCCCCGGCGGTCCGCTGCCCGGTGTGCGGTCGCGCCCGCGGAGACTGGTGCCGACCTGCAAAGGCGTGCTGCCAGATGCGGCCTTGTCTCCGCCGAGGTGTTCCGGATACTCAACGTGACCCGGTCCGCTCTTCGCGAACGGTCAGCCCTAAAGCGTGGTTCTTCAAACGAAAAACCGGCTTCCGCCTTGCGCACCCTCCGATGTTTGGTTTGATCCCATCGCGGCCCGGTCTTCCTTTGCACGCGCTCTTTTACTCATGTCTTTTCGGAAACCCTCGTCAGGAGATGGAGCGCTTCGATAACTCCGCCGAAGCGCCTCAGGCCGAGCGCAATTTTGGTGACCCAAGTGGCGATCCTTTCCACATCCGGCGCGGCTCCGCTTCCTAGACGTGGACGAAACAGCGATAGCGCGTGATCTCGATGCTCTCGGGCCGAAGGTGACGCTGGCATTGTCGGAGCGGCCTGCAGCATGGAGCCGGTGTGGAAGCTGGTGCGATGGCTGCGCGCCAGGCACTGCAGCGTGCGATAGGCCTCGTCGTCTGGCAGGATCTCGGCTGCGGCCGTCTGGGCCTCTCTGCTGTCGCCGAAGAAAGGGGGGACGTATTCGGATGCCACCACCAGGTCGACCGCGCCCGGCACTATATGGGTGCGGAACAGCGTCTCCGTCGTGTCGAGATTGCGCCGCTTGAGGTTGCGCGAGTTGCTCCGATGCGCCGCGATTGTCGTGGAACCCCTTGTCCTAAAGCGGCAGCTTCGCCCCTGTTTCCCGCGATCCCCCGGTGTCACCGCGCATGCGGGCTGGCGGTCGCCTTTGACCAAGGTTCTGAAAAGCAGAGAAAACTTTTCATTTGACCCCGAGGCCGATTTCCATACTGTATTATGAAGCAATAAAAAACAATGTAGCGACATCCTGACAGGGAGTGACATATGACACTTGGAACCCGCATCGGCGCTTCGGCCCTCAGCATCATGGCGGCGCTTGCCGCAGGCGAGGCTGCAGCCCAGACCCTGAACGTCCAGCTGTCCTCGGACATCCGCAGCTCACGGCCCGGCGTGAACCGTGACGCGCTGTCGGACATGGTGGCGCTGAACGTGGCCGAGGGGCTGTTCGCCATCGGCGAGCGGGGCGACATCGTGCCAATGCTGGCCGAAAGCTGGACAGTCTCTGACGACGGCACTGTCTACACCTTCGCCCTGCGCGAGGGCCGCAACTTTCACAACGGCGCGCCGGTCACGGCCAATCTCGTCAAGCAGAGCTGGGAGGCCATGCTCGCCGCCCCCGACTTCAACTGCGCGGGCTTCTTCGATGGCAGCCGGGGCGCGGCCGTCACCTCGATCGAGGCACCGGACCCGCAGACCGTGGTCATTTCCCTGGCAGAGCCGGACGCGATGTTCCTCAAACATGCGGCGCAGTCGCAATGCGGCGGCATGGCGGTGACCCACCCCGACAGTTTCACCGCCGATGGAGACTGGGACCATCCGGTCGGCACCGGGCCCTTCGTCTTCGCCGAGTGGCGGCGCGGGCAGAATGTCACGCTGGAGAAATTCGCGGACTACCTGCCCCTCGCTGGAGAGATAGACGGCTTTGCCGGGCACAAGGAGGCCTTGGTCGAGACCGTCAACCTGGTGGTGACCCCGGACCGCGCCACCGCCGTCGCCGCCCTGCGCGGCGGGGACCTGGACGTGGTGCCCTACCTGTCGACCGCCGAGGCGGCGGAGCTGCAGGAAGAAGAGGGCTTCGTGGTGAAATCCGCTCCCCACGGGGGCATGATCACCCTGCTGATGCAGACCGAGGACCCGGTGCTGTCCTCGACCGAGATGCGCCAGGCGGTGGCCAAGTCCCTCGACATCCCGCAGCTGGTGGATGTGGCGACCAACGGGCTGGGCACCCCCAATGCCTCGCTGGTCCCGATCAGCTCGATCTACCACAGCGAGGTGCATGATCAGGGCGTGGGCTATGCGCCGGGCGACGTGCCCGCCCTGCTGGACGCCGCGGGCTATGACGGACAGGAGCTGGTGATCCAGACCAACCGCCGCAACCCGATCAATGAAAACGTCGCCGTACTGGCCCAGGCCATGCTTCAGATGGCTGGCATCAACGCCCGGATCGAGGTCTTGGAATGGGCCACCCAGCTGGATCGCTTTCGCTCGGGCAGCTTCCAGATGTCGGCCTTCAACTACTCGAACCGCGCCGACCCGGTTCTGGCCTACAGCGCCGTCGTCGACAGCAAGACGGATCGCGGCAGCGCCATCTGGGATGAGCCGCGCGCCATCGAACTGGTGGACGAGACCCTGCAGACCCCGGACGGTGAGGCGCGCCAGGCGCTCTTCGACCAGCTGCATGAACTTTACCTCGAGCAGATGCCCTTCGTGATGCTGGCCAACAACCTGACGGTCTCGGTGAACGCCGATTATGTGCAGGGCTATAGCGGCTGGAACGGCTTCGCGCGCCTCTGGGGCGTCAGCGTCGAGAAGTAACAGACCGATCCGACAGGACCTCCGAGGACCCGAATGACCAGATTTGTACTGTCGCGGCTCATCTCCGCGATACCCACCCTCTTCCTTGTATCGCTGGCGGTGTTCACCCTGATCCGGCTGATCCCGGGGGATCCCGTCAGTCTGATGCTTGGCGACAATGTCGACGATGCGGCTTACGCGGCCATGAGCCACGAATTGGGGCTGGATCGCCCGATCGCGGTGCAGTTCCTGATGTGGCTGAAGGGCGCGTTCCAGGGCGATCTGGGCCGCTCCATCACCACCGGCGAGGCAGTGCTACCGCTGGTGTTGCAGCGCTTCGCCATCACCGCGCAGCTGGTGCTGGTGGCGGTCGGACTGGCGACCGTGCTGGCCGTGCCGCTCGGTATGCTGGCGGCCTGGCGGCAGAACTCGGCCTTCGACCTGGGCGTGGTCGTGGGCGCCACGGCACTGATGTCGATCCCGACCTTCTGGATGGGGCTGATGTTGCTGCTGTTCTTCGGCCTGAACCTCGGCTGGTTGCCGGTGCTGGGCTATGTCTCTCCGTTCGAGGATTTCGGGGCAGGCGCGCTCTACCTCGTCATGCCGGTCGCCGCCCTGGTGCTGCATGAATGCGGGATCCTTGTGCGGATGTCGCGGGCCTCGACCCTCGACGTGCTGCGGCTGGACTATGTGACCCACGCCCGCGCCAAGGGCCTGACCGAGGGTCAGGTGCTGCGCCGCCATGTCTTCCGCAATGCCTTCGGGCCGACCTGGACCCTGCTGGGGCTGATCCTGGGCAACCTGCTGGGCGGTGTGGCCGTGGTCGAGACGGTCTTCACCATTCCGGGCCTTGGCCGGCTGATCGTGGAGTCGATCTATGGCCGGGACTACCCGGTGCTGCAGGGCTGCCTGCTGTTTGTCGCCGTCACCTACGTCGTCGTGAACCTGATCGTCGACCTTTGCTATCCGCTCTTCGATCCGAGGGTGAAGACCACATGAACCTTGGCCGTACCAACAAGTATCTCGGTGGTCTGCTGATCGCTTTCTTCCTTTTCTCCGCCCTGCTGGGCTGGCTCTGGACCCCTTATGATCCGCTTGCGCTGGACCTGCGCGCGCGGCTTCAGGCGCCCGGTGCGGCGCATTGGCTGGGCACCGACGAATACGGGCGGGACGTGCTGTCGCGCCTGATGGCGGCAGCGCGAACGTCGGTCACCATCTCGGCGCTGACGGTCAGTTTCGCGGTGGCCTTCGGCATCGTGCTGGGCGCCCTCTCGGGCTACGCGCGCGGATGGATCGACCGCGTGGTCATGCTGCTGACCGACACGCTGCTGGCGTTTCCCTCGATCCTGCTGGCACTGGCGCTGCTGTCGATCCTCGGCGCCAACATCTGGGGCGTGATCCTGGCCCTCGGGCTGGCCTACATGCCCACCGTGACCCGCGTGGTGCGCGGCGCGGTCATGTCCCTTCGGGAGCAGGAGTTCATCGAGGCCTCGCGCCTGATGGGCCACCCCGCCGGGTATACCCTGCGGGCCCACGTGATCCCCAACTGCCTGGCGCCGGTGATCGTCATCGCGACGTCGATGTTCGGCTCGGTCCTGCTGACGGAAAGCGCGCTGTCCTTTCTTGGCCTTGGCGTGCCGCCGCCGGCGCCCACCTGGGGCAACATGCTGGCCGGCGCGCGCCCCTACATGTCCCAGGCCTCCTGGCTGGGGATCTTCCCGGGGCTCTGCATCGCGCTGACCCTGCTCGGCATCAATCTCTTCGGGGACTACGTCCGCGACCGTTTCGACCCCCGCATGAAAGGCCTGTGATGACCGATCAAGACACGTTGCTGAGCGTCGAGGCGCTTGAACTGGGGCTCGCCGACCTGCCCGAGAACCGCATCGTGCGCGGTGTCGGCTTCGACATCCGCCCCGGTGAGATGGTGGGACTTGTCGGGGAATCCGGCTCGGGCAAGACCATGCTGGGACGCGCCATCATCGGGCTGCAGCCGGGCGGTATCGTCGAGCGGGGCGGCACCATCCGACTGCGCGGTCGAGACATCGCGCAGATGACACCGCGCGAACGACGCAAGATGCGGGGAGAGGACGTGGCCATCGTCTTCCAGGAGCCGATGACCTCCCTGAACCCGTCGATGACCATCGGACGGCAGCTTGACGAACCGCTGCGGACACACGCGAAGCTGGGCGCGGCAGAGCGGCGTGCGCGCATCCTGCAGATGATGGAGCGGGTGGGCATCCCGTCGCCCGCCGACCGGCTGGACGACTACCCGCACGAGTTCTCGGGCGGGATGCGGCAACGGATCATGCTGGCCTCGGCGATGCTGCTGAAACCCGCGCTGCTGATCGCCGATGAACCGACGACGGCGCTTGATGCGCTGGTACAGCGCGAGGTGCTCGAGCTGATGGTCGAGATGACGCGCGAAAACGGCACGGCGCTGATCCTGATCAGTCACGACCTGCCCATGGTCGCCCGCTACTGCGAACGCATCATGGTGATGCGCCAGGGCGAACTGGTCGAGCAGGGCGAGACGCGCCGGATCCTGGCGCAGCCGACCCATGACTACACCCGCAAGCTGCTGGCGGCGATGCCCGAACGCGGCCCCCTGCGCAGCTTCGAGGACGCGGAGACGCCGCTGGTGGAACTGCGCGACCTGAAGGTCGAGTATGTCTCTCGCGGGGGGCTGCTGTCGCGGGCCAATCGCAAGCTGGCCCTGAAAGGCGCCAGCCTGTCGGTGCGGCGGGGCGAGGTGGTCGCGGTGGTCGGCGCCTCCGGTTCCGGCAAGACGACGCTGGGGCGCGCGCTGGCGCACCTGATCCCCCACAGCGGCGGCGAGATCCTGTTTCGCGGCAACCCGGTCGCGCGGGGCAGCGAGGGCTGGATGGATTTCCGTCTGAACTGCCAGATGATCTTCCAGGACCCCTTCGGCTCTCTCGATCCGCGCTTCACCATCCGGCGCGCGCTGGCCGAGGCCCTGTACCACATGGATATCGGCGCGCAGGAAAAGGACGCGCGCATCCGCCGTATCGTGGCAGAGGTGGGGCTGGAGGAGGAGCATCTCGACCGCCTCCCGCACGAGATGTCGGGCGGCCAGCGGCAGCGGGTGGCCATCGCCCGCGCCATCATTTCCGAGCCCGATTTCGTTATCGCGGACGAGGCGGTGTCCGCGCTCGACGTGACGGTCCGGGCGCAGGTGCTGGCCTTGCTGGCAGACCTGCAGAAACGCCACGGCTTCTCCTCCCTCTTCATCAGCCACGATCTGGGCGTGGTAGAACAGCTGGCCGACCGGGTGGTCGTCATGCGTGACGGTGAGATCGTGGAGGCGGGACCTCGCAACCGGATCTTCGACGCGCCCGAAAGCGACTACACCCGCGCGCTGCTCTCGGCGATCCCGACCCTGAAACGCACTGGCGAGGGTGTGGAACTCAGCTGGCGGGGTTCTGCGCCGGAGGCGGGCGCATGAGGGGACAGCATTGTCTGCCGACGCGCGCGCCCGAGGCCCATGGCACCGATCCGGATGTGCTGCTGCGGCTGCTGGATCGGATCGCCGCCGAGGGGCTCGAGATGCACAGCCTGCTGGTCTGGCATGACGGCGCCCTGATCCAGGAGGCATATTGGGATCCCTACGGCCCCGATCGCCTGCACATGATGCATTCGGTGACCAAGAGCTTTACCGCGATGGCCGTCGGGCTGGCCTGGGACGACGGACTGCTGGACCTCGACGCGCCCGCGATCGACTTCTTTGCCGAGCATCGCGCCGGGGCACCCGAGGGCATCGAGGCGATGACCCTGCGCCACCTTCTGACCATGACCAGCGGCCACGGGCGCGGCATCTCGGGCGGGGCCTGGCGCAAGCTGGAGACGAGCTGGGTCGCGGATTTCCTGCGACAGCCGCTGGAGCATACCCCTGGCGAGGTCTTCGTCTACGACAGCGCCTGCAGCTACGTCCTGTCGGCCGTCGTGCAGAAGGTAACGGGGCGGACCTGTCACGATCTGCTGCGGCAGCGGGTCTTCGAGCCACTGGGCCTGACACCCGGTATCCGCTGGGACCTCAGCCCGGAAGGCATCAACAGCGGTGGCAATGGCTTGTGGTGCACCAGCCGCGACCTGCTTTCGCTGGGCATCCTGCACCTGCAGGACGGGCGCTGGCAGGGGCGGCAGATCCTGTCGCGCGACTGGGTCCGAGCGGCCACGGGCATGCAGCTGCGCGACGTGTCGCTGGGCGTGCTGACCGGAGAGGCCTATCTGGGCCCAGACGAAAGCCACGACGGTGCAGAGGCCGAACGCCGTGAGGGCTACGGGTTCCAGTGGTGGCGCGGGCCGAATGACAGCTACTCGGCCAACGGGCTCTTCGGGCAGACCTGTTTTGTCTTTCCCAACGAACGCGCCGTGATCGCGGTGACCGCCGGTATGGACGACGAGGACACTCGGCTGAAACACCTGATTCAGGAGGATCTTCGCCCCGCCCTCGGCCAGTGGCGCGGCGCAGATCTCCCGCCGCGGGTTGCCGGACTGACGCTGGCGCCGGCGCCGCCGGGCAACCTCGACGCCGCACCCGAGGGCTGGCAGGGGCTCTATCTGGTGCAGGAGAATGACCAGCGGATCACCAGCATCCGACTGGCACAGGACGGCCCGATCTTGCGCCTCGGGATCGAGGACTGGCGCGGTCGACACGACCTGCGGGCCGGGCTTGGCCATCGGCAGGAGGGGATGACGACCCTGAGCGGCGGCTCCCTGCATCACGCCTACGAGTTCGACGCTCCCGGCGCCCGGGTCGCCGCCTGGGCCGCCTGGTCGGCGCCCGATGCCGAGGGCTGGAGCTGCCTGACCCTCGACTGTGCCTTCGTCGAGACGGCCTTTCGCGACACGCTGCGCCTCTGGCTTCGCGGCGGTGAGATGCGGCTTGAGCGGGAGGTGAATGTCAATTCCTCGATCCGCCACCTGCCGGAGCTGCGCGCGACCCGCGTGCCCCATGACTGTCCCGAACCGGAGGAGTCCCCGACATGAGCGCCCCTTTGCATCTGGCCCGCATGACCCAGGCCGAGGCCGCACGGCGGCTGGCCGACACCCCCGTGATCCTGTTGCCCCTCGGCTCGCAGGAAGGGCAGGGGCCGCATGTGCCCATGGGCGACTATCGGCTGTCCGAGGCGCTGGCCGAACGGGTCGCGCGCCGCAGCGGCGCGCTGGTCGCCCCGGCACTGCCCTTCGGCTACGCGGATTTCTTCCGCGACTATCCCGGCGGCATGCAGATCCGGGCAGAGACCTTCACCGCGCTGTTGACCGACATGTTGACCAGCTTCCTCGATCACGGGCTGACCCGGCTCCTGATCCTCAACGGCCATACCACCAACGCGCCCCTGATTGCGCAGGTGACGCGGGCCCTGCGACGAGAGCGTGGGGCAGTGGTGGCCTCGGTCGATCTCTGGCCCTCGGTTCCCGCCGCGCTGCTGACGGAGCACTTCGGCGAGGCCCCGGCCAAGGGCCATGGCGGCGAGCCGGTCACTTCGGTCGCCCTGCACCTGCTGCCGGGCGAGGCGCGGGCGCTGGACGTGCGCCCGCCGGATCGGCGCGGGCGGCTTCTGGACCTGCCGCTGCGCGGCGTCTCGGGCGCGGATTTCGAGGGGCTGCGGGTCAACCTGCCGGTCAATGCGGCAGAGATCGCCCCCGATGGCCTGCTGGGCGGCGATGCCACCCGCGCCAGCGCAGAGGCAGGCGCCGCGATCACCGAGGACCTTGTCACCCGCCTCTCGACCCTGGTCGCACATCTTCAGAACGCCCCGGCCGCCGGAAAGGACCCCTCATGAGCCGCTACCGTATCGACCCGATGCCGGCCCCGGCAGATCCGTCTGTGCTGACGGCGCTGGAGAAGATCGAGACCGCCACCCTCGGCCATGTGCGTCTGACGGGCATGGTGGATCGCGGCATCCGTGCCCTCGACCCGCATCAGCCCGCCCGCGCCGGCGTGGCGATGACGCTGGCGCTGCCGGCGATGTGTTCGACCCTGATGCACCATGCCGTCAGCCTGCTGCGCCCCGGCGACATTCTGATCGTCGACCGGCTTGGCGATGACCGCTTCGCCTGCCTCGGCGGCGCGGTGGCGCGGGCGGCGAAAGTGGCCGGCGCCGCGGGCGTGGTCGTCGACGGCCCCGTGACCGACCTGGCCGAGATTCTGGCGGAGGGCCTGCCGGTCTGGGCGCGCGGCCCCGCGCAGCTGACCACCCGGCGGCTGGAGCTGGGCGGCACGCTGAACCGGCCCGTCAGCTGTGGCGGCGTGCCCGTGCTGCCGGGTGACATCGTGCTGGCCGATGCCTCCGTCGTGGTGGTGATGCCCGCCGACGAGGCCGCGGCCGAAGCAGAGGCTGGACTGGCGCGCGAGGGCCGGGTGGCCCGCACCATGGACCGCCTCGCGGCGGGCGAACGACTGGACGACATCACCGGCGTCAACGCCCGGATCTCCGACCTGACTGACCCGAAGGACCCGAAGAAATGACCCAAGCCCTGCTGGAGCCGCCGTTGGTGCCAATGCCCGCCTCCGTTGCGGATGTCCTGACCGTGACCGCGCCCCGAGCGCCGCTGATCCCGCTTGTGCTGGACAGCCCGCACAGCGGAACCGATCTCCCGGCCGATTTCCAGCCGGCGGTCGACCCGGCCATGGTGCGGATCTCGGCCGACACCCATGTCGACGACATCTTCGCCGCCGCCCCCGATCACGGCGCGCCGCTGCTGGCCGCGCTGTTCCCGCGCAGCTTCCTCGATCCCAACCGGTCGCTGACGGACATGGACACGCTGATGGTCGCCAGCCCCTGGCCGCACCCCACGCGCGACAGCAACACCGCCCGGCGCGGCATGGGGCTGATCTGGCGCAAGGCCTGGGGCGAGACGGCGATGTACGACGCGCCTCTGACGGTGGCCGAGGCCGAGGCGCGCATCCGTCGCTATTGGCTGCCCTACCATGACGCCCTGCGGCAGTTGCTCGACGGGGCCTTTGCCCAGTACCGCCGGGTCTGGCACATCAACTGCCATTCGATGACCGACGCGGGCCATGCCATGTCCTCGGACGGGCCGGGCACGACCCGCGCCGACATCTGCATCGGCGACATGCTTGGCACCTCGGCGGGGGCCGAGTTCACCGCGCTCCTGCGCGAGATCCTGGAAGGCGAGGGGTTCAGCGTGGCGATGAACAAGCCCTTCAAGGGGGCGGAGCTGACCGAGGCCTATGCCAACCCCGCCATCGGTCGCCATTCCGTTCAGTTCGAAATCAACCGGCGGCTCTACATGGACGAGGTGACGCGTGAACGCAGCGCCGACTACCCGACCTTCAAGGCCGCGATGACCCGCTTGGTGGCGCGTGTCGCCGAGTACGTGAAAGCGGAGGTGTCCTGATGGCCCGAATGAACTTCTACCGCCTTCCGGCCAGCGCCATGTTCGCCGCCCGCTGCGATCAGCGGTTCCACTACTGCACCTACGTCCCCGAAAGCTACGACCCGGAGGGCAGCCGGACCTACCCGCTGGCGGTGCTGATCCACCACAGCAAGCGCGATGCGCAGGCGCTGCGGGACCGTTTCATCGCCTTCGCCGAGGCCCACCAGTGCGCGCTTCTGGCGCCGCTCTTTCCCTGCGGGATAAACGGCGAAGACGACTTCAACAATTACAAGCTGATGCGTCATGCCGGTATCGCCTACGACGAGGTCTTGCTTGGCATGATCGAGGAGGTGGGCCAGGCCTTCCGCCTGCAGAACGAGCAGGTACTGATGTACGGCTTCTCGGGCGGCGGGCAGTTCGCACATCGCTTCCTGCTGCGGCACCCGGACCGACTGCGCGGCATCTCCATCGCGGCGCCGGGCACGGTGACCCTGCCGGGTGACCCGCGCGGTTGGTGGGTCGGCACCGGCGACATGGCGGCGTCAACGGGTGCGCCTTTCGACCCCGAGGCGGTCGCGCGGATCCCGATACAGCTGCTGGTCGGGGCGGAGGACACAGCCGAGGGCATGACGATCCGTCCGGGCTCCGACTTCTGGTGCGAGGATGGCGCAAACGATGCCGGGGCGACGCGGGTCGCGCGGTTGACGGCCTTGGAAACGGCACTGCGCGGCATAGGCGCCGCACCGGAACGCCAGGACCTGCCGGGCGTCGGCCACGAGGCCGAGGCGATGGAGCCGCCGGCCGCCGCGTTCTTCGGCCGTCTGCTGGCCGGCTAGTCCAGCCTTGCCGGCTCGCCCGGCACACGGCTGAGGTGGCGGTCGAGAATCCGCGCGGCGGCCTCTGTGTCGCCGCCTTCGATCGCCTCGAGGATCGCCAGGTGATCGCAGGCTGCCTTGCGGATGCGGTCGGCGCTCAACTCGGTAAATTCCACCACCTCCGTCATCCGGCGCAGGCCATTCTGCCGAGCGATCGCCTCGGACAGGAAGCGGTTGTGCGCCCAGCCCACCAGCGTAGCGTGGAAGTTGGCATTGGCTTCGAACCACTCCGCCCCGGCGATCCGGTTCACAGGCGTGTCATGAAGACGCTGCTGCTGCGCGCGCAGTTCGGCCAGTTGCGCCACGTTCGGCCGGAACCCGGGATCACGGACCGCACCGCATTCGATGATGACCCGAAACCCGTAGCTGGCATTGATCGCCTCGGGATTGTCCAGCGTTTCGGCAAAGCGCCAGCCGTGGCCGGTGCGCCGCTCGGCGAGCCCGGCGTTGGCGAACCGCATCAGGACGAGGCGGATCATCCCGCGCGTCACGCCGAAATGCTCGGCCAGCTCTGCCTCCGACACCTCCGGGGCGATCTCGCCGGAGGCGCGCGCAGTCATCACCCGCTCGTAAAGGGTTTCGGTTTCCGACTTGGGCAGCAGCGCAAACAGGGTGTCGTTCTCTGACGACAGACCCTGAAAGCGGAAGCCGATGTTCGGGATCTTGGTGAAGAGGCCCCGTTCCTGCAGATGGATGAGGACACGGCGCACCGGCGTCCTCGAGGTTCCCAGCAGCTTCGCCAGCGGCGTTTCCGAGACGTGCTCTCCTTCTTTCCAATGCCCGTCCTGCGCAAGGGTAAGGATCTTGTGCGCGATCTCGGCCTGAAGATTGCTCAGACCTTCGGCTGATTTGATCGAACTGGCGCTCATGTCTGCGTCTCGGAGCCATCGGATTTCGCGTCACCTTGGACGGTGAGCGGAGTGGTAGCTAAGGTGTTGTCCGATCATACGACATGTTTCGCGGTAAGAGAACCTGAGCCACTCATCTGACGTCGACGGACGAGGTGAACCGCGCCGGGCTTGTCGGAGGCTGATTTTCGTGGGCTCCGCGCCCTGGGGCGTTGCCGCAAAACCGGCAACGAAGGCGTCTCCGATACAGGTGGACGTTCAGTCCCCATCCGCGGTCCACGTCAGAGACGCGGCCAGAAACAGATCGCTGGCGCGTGCTGCGATCACGCGGCCCCATGTGCGGTGGCGCTGCCACGGGTCCCTGTCAGCCGATTGCCTGGCCGGAATATCCCATCTGCGCCGAGACCTCCCGCCCCACCTCCATGAGAAGGCCCGCGTATTCGCTGCGGCGGCTCTCTTCAAAACGGAACAGCGGGAAGGACATCGAGATTGCGGCCATCGATTTGCCCAGATGGTCGAGAATCGGGACGGCCATGCAGCGCACGCCGGCCTCGCTTTCCTCGATCTCCTCGGCGAACCCGCGCTCGCGCGTGACGGCCAACTGTTCACGCAGTGCATCGGCATCGGTGATCGTGTTCGGCGCGAAGCGCTTGAAGGTCATGTCGGCGATCCGTTCCTCCACCTCCTCCGGGCACCGGAAAGCCAGCAATGCCTTGCCCAGCGAAGTGCTGTAGAGCGGATTGCGTTGCCCGATCGTGCTTTTCATCGATAGGTTGTAGGCCGACGGTCGGGCATGCATGTAGACGACCCTGTTGTCGTGCTCGTCGAGCACCCCGAGATTGATCGATTCGCCCGTGGCGCGCGACAGCCGCCCCATGCCGCGATCCGCCACGCGCAGCAGGTCGGTCTCGGTGTTGACTGCCTGTACGGCGATGCTGAAGAGCTTCAGGGTCAGGCTGTAACGCTCGGATTGCGGATCCTGCTCGACATAGCCAAGATCCACCATCGTCTGCAAAAGCCGGTGCGTCGTGCTCTTGGAGGTCATCGCCCGCTGCGCGATCGTGGCAAGCGCCGCCTCGCGCTCGTCCGAGAGCGTCTCGAGGACCGAAATGACCTTCATGACGGATGCAACGTTGTCTGATTTTCCGGTGGTGGTCGCCATCACTGCTTCCCGATTTTTTCAGAACACTATTCTGTTTTTTCGCGAACATGAAGTCAACAAGGCAGCCGCGACAGGCTAAACCCCTTATTTTAAGGCACCTAGGAGTATTTCAGCCGAACGCGAGAGACGACTTGATCCCACCGACAGGGTGTGCTTCCTTATTTTCGAAACGCCATTCCGAAAATATCGATGTGAGGGAGGAGATCACATGCATCCGCTTCTGCGGCAACCAGACCACTTCATCTCGCGACGCGAGACCTGCGAGCTCATCGATCGTCTGGCCGAGAATCTCGTGGCCATCGAGGACACGACCGGCGAGTTCCTGCTGCGGCTCGAGGACGGTCGCGTGATCGACACCAAGGGCTGGGCCGGCTGGGAATGGACGCATGGCATCGGCCTTTACGGCCTGTTCAAGTACTGGGAACTGACCGGCAATGCACGGGCGATGGAGATCATCGAGGATTGGTTCGAAGCGCGTCTGGCCGAGGGCACGCCAACCAAGAACATCAATACCGTCGCGCCCTTCCTGACGCTGGCACATCTCTACGAACGCGATCCGCGCCCGACCTGGCGGCCCTATCTCGAACGCTGGGCCGAATGGGTCATGCACGAGATGCCCCGCGTCCGCGACGGCGGCCTTCAGCACATCGTGTACAACAGCGTGAACGACCAGCAGATGTGGGACGACACGCTGATGATGAGCGTGATGCCCCTGGCCAAGATCGGGCTCCTCCTCGACCGGCCCGACTTCGTCGACGAGGCCAAGTTCCAGTTCCTGACCCACGCCCAGTACCTCATGGATACGCATAGCGGGCTCTGGTTCCACGGCTGGACCTTCGACGGCAACCACAACTTCGCCCGCGCGCTCTGGGCGCGGGGCAACTCATGGGTGACCATCGTCATCCCGGAGTTCATCGATATGCTCGACCTGCCTGCGGGCGACCCGGTGCGCCGCCACCTCGTCGCCCTGCTGCAACGCCAGGCCGCGGCACTGAAGGACACCCAGCACGAGAGCGGCCTCTGGCACACGCTGCTCGACGACCCCGGCAGCTATCTCGAAGCGTCGGCCACCGCGGGCTTCGGCTACGGGCTCACGAAGGCCGTGCGCAAGCGCTACATCGGGGAGGAGTACCGCGAAACCGCCGAACGCGCCGTCAAGGGCGTGGTCGACAACATCAGCCCCGAGGGCGAACTGCTGAACGTCTCTTTCGGCACCGCCATGGGCGATGACCTCGATTTCTACCGGCAGATAAAGCTGACCTCCATGCCCTACGGGCAGGCGATGGCGATGTTCTGCCTCGCGGAACACCTGAGAACCTACATCTGACGACGTATCCAAGGGAGGAGAACCTTATGACACGGATCACGACTTTCGCCCTCGCAGGGCTTCTGGCCAGCACCGCGCTTGCCCAGGCCGACACGCTGCGCTTCGCCTATGCGCAGAACGCCACGCCGACGAAGGAAGCCATGGCCCGCTTCGGCGAACTCCTGAAGGAAAAGACCGACGGGGAGTTGACGGTGCAGTATTTCCCCGACAGCCAGCTCGGAGGCGAGCGGGAGCTCGTTGAACAGGTGCAGGCGGGACTGCTGGACATGACCAAGGTCTCGAGCGGCCTGATGGAGAGTTTCTCGCCGATCTACGGCACCTTCTCGCTGCCCTACCTCTTCGACGACACCGATCACTATTACAGCGTCCTCGACGACGCCGAGATCATGGACCCGGTCTACACCTCGACCGAGGGACAGGGCATGGTCGGCCTCACCTACTACGACAGCGGTGCGCGCAGCTTCTACGTGAAGGGCAACCCGGTGCTGGGGGTCGAGGACCTGCAGGGCAAGAAGATCCGCGTCATGCAGAGCCCGACCTCGATCCGCATGGTCGAACTTCTCGGCGGCTCGCCCATCGCCATGGGTCAGGACGAAGTCTACACCGCGATCCAGCAGGGCATTCTCGACGGTGCAGAGAACAACATCTACGCCGTCACTGTCGCGCGCCACGGCGAGGTCGTCGACCATATGAGCTTTGACGAGCACACCCGCATCCCCGACGTGGTGCTGATTTCCACCGCGACGCTGAACCGGCTGAGCGAAGAACATCGGCAGGCCGTTCGCGAGGCGGCCGCGGAGTCCACCGCCTATCACAAGGAGCTCTGGGCCGAAGCGGTGGAACAAGAGCGTACGACCGCGCAGGAGACCTTCGACATCGAGTACCACGAGGTCGACAAGGCTCCGTTTCAGGAGGCCGTGCAGCCCATCTACGACGAGGTCCCGGACGAGATGTCGGCGCTGGTCGAGCAGATCCGCGCCAAAGCGGACGGCTCGGGGTCCTGATCCTTGAAAACCGTGCGACGCATACTGGACGTGACGCTCGGTATGGTACTGTGCCTCCTGCTGGGCGGCATGGTTGCCGTGCTCGCCTGGCAGGTGTTCAGCCGCTACGTGCTCAACGCCCCCTCGGTCTCGTCCGAAGAGATCCTGCGCATGTCGGTTGTCTGGCTATCCCTTCTCGGGGCGGCCTATTCCTGTGGCAAGGGCACGCACATGTCCATCGAGCTGCTGCGTGATCTGGTCCCGGGGCCCGCGCGTCAGGCGCTGACGATGCTTGTCCCGGTGTCCTTCATCGTCTTCGCAGGCGGCGTCATGATCCCGGGCGGGTTGCGCGCCATGGAAATCGCCAACGGCCAGACCACGGCCGTCCTGCGCCTGCCGATGCCCTGGATCTACGCGTCGCTTCCGGTTTCGGGCATCCTGTTCGTGGCCTATTCCCTTCTCAATCTGGCCGATCTCGTCCGCCATCGGCGCGACTTTCCCGACGAGGCCGACAAGATCATGGCGGCTGGAGACTGACCCATGGCCGGACCCGCAAGCCTTATCCTCATCTCCGTCTTCGCCTTCATGGCGCTCCTCGGCGTCCCGCTGGCGGTGTCGCTCGTGGCGGCCTCGCTCGCCGCGGTGACGCTGGTCGTGCCGCTGGACATGGCGCTCTTTACCGCCGCGCAAAAGATGATGGGCAGCCTCGACAGCTTCTCGCTGCTCGCGGTGCCCTTCTTCATCCTCTCCGGCGTCATGATGAACTCGGGCGGCATCGCCATCCGGCTTGTCAACTTCGCCAAGCTGATCGCCGGCCGCGTGCCCGGCTCGCTGGCGCAGACCAACATCGCAGGCAACATGCTCTTCGGGTCGATCTCGGGTTCGGCCATCGCCGCCTCGACCTCCATTGGCGGCGTGCTTGTGCCGATGCAGGTGCGCGACGGCTATGACCGCGGTTTCGCGGCCGCCGTCAACATCGCCTCGGCGCCGACCGGCATGCTGATCCCGCCAACGACGGCCTTCATCATCTACTCGCTGGTTTCGGGCGGCACCTCTGTCGCTGCGCTCTTCATGGCGGGCGGTGTCGCGGGCCTCATCTGGGGTCTCGGCATGACCGCCATGTCGATCGTGATCGCCAAGCGCCGCGGATATCCGATCGAGCCGCGCCCCACCCTGCGCGAGGCCTGGGACACGACGCTGGCCGCGATCCCCAGCCTGCTTCTGATCGTGATCGTCATCGGTGGCATCATGGGCGGCATCTTCACCGCCGTCGAAGCCTCGGGCATCGCCGTCCTCTACACGCTGCTGCTGACCTTCGCGATCCACCGGACCGTGCCGCTCAGCCGCCTGCCCGGCTTCCTCATCGAAACCGCGCAGATCACCGGCACGATCATGCTGCTGCTTGCAGCCTCCGCCGCGCTCAGTTTTGCCATGGCCTTCACCGGGATCCCGGCGGCCATAACCGACCTGATCTTCGCCATCTCGAGCGAGCCGGTCATCGTCCTGCTCATCATCAACGTGATCCTGATCTTTGTCGGCTGCTTCATGGACATCGGCCCGGCGATCCTGATCTTCACGCCGATCATGCTGCCGATCACCAACCAGATCGGCGTCGACCCGATCCATTTCGGCGTGGTGCTCGTGTTCAACCTCGCCATCGGCACGATCACGCCCCCGGTCGGCACCGGCCTCTTCGTCGGCGCCAGCGTCGCGCAGGTCAGGGTCGAGACAGCGATCAAGGCGCTCCTGCCCTTTTACGTGCTGCTCATCGGCTTCCTGATGCTCGTCACCTACGTGCCGGCCCTCACGCTTTTCCTGCCGCGGATGCTCGGCCTCTAGCCGCCGCGGCCTCACTCACTTCCCCGAAACGAAGAAAGGGATGCATATGCTGACCGTCGAAACACGCCACGCGGTTCACCCGGAGCACGCCAAGACTCTGGATACAGACGGCCTGCGCGATCACTTCCTCGTGCAAGGCCTCTTCGCCGCCGGTGAGATCCGCCTGTCCTACACCCACTACGATCGCTTCGTCATGGGCGGCGCCGTGCCCGATGGCGGGTCGCTGAAGCTCGGGGAGGTCAAGGAAACCGCGACACCGCTCTTCCTCGACCGCCGCGAGATGGGCATCGTCAACATCGGCGAAACCGGCGAGGTCGCGGCCGGCGGCGAGAGCTGGACACTCGAGCGCGGCGACGTGCTCTACCTCGGCATGGGCAGCGGCGAAGTGACGTTCTCCGGCAAGGGGCGCTTCTACATCGCGTCCGCGCCGGCCCATCGCACCTGCCCCAGCCGCCTGATCACCAAGGCCGATGCCAAGGAGGTCCATCTCGGCGAGGCCGAGAGCTCAAACAAGCGCATCATTCGCCAGTTCCTGCACCCCGACGTGATGGAAAGCTGCCAGCTCACGCTGGGCTACACCTCGCTGGTGGAAGGCTCGGTCTGGAACACGATTCCCAGCCACACCCACGACCGGAGGATGGAAGCCTACCTTTACTGGGGCATGAGCGACGACGCCCGCGTGCTTCACCTGATGGGCAAGCCGCAGGAAACGCGCCACCTCTTCGTTGCCAACGAACAGGGCGTGGTGTCACCCTCATGGTCGGTCCACTCCGGAGCGGGCATCGGCGAATACACATTCATCTGGGCCATGTGCGGCGACAACATGGACTTCACCGACATGGACTTCACGCAGCCCAAGGACATGAAGTGATGGCCGATGCGTTCTCCCTCACCGGTCGCAAGGCACTGGTGAGGGGGACGCGCAGAGGCGTTGCGCCTGGACCTCTCCGGCCCGATGGCCGCCACGGGCGTGTTTGACGGCGCAGGCTATGACCTGTCCGTCGACAACGCCGGCAGGATCCGGCGCGAGGGCAGCGTGGATCTTGCCAGGAGCGACTGGGACGAGGTCATGGACGTCCCCCTCGAGGCGGTCTTCGGCCCCTGCCAGGCTGCCTGTCAGGCGCGCATGGCGCGCAGCGGCGAAGGCCAGCGCGCGTGCCTTGTCTCCGACGGGTAGAACTGTGTGGATCAGGCTGGAAGACCACGGGGTCGGCAAGAGCCGGCCCGGGGCCGCGATGCGCTCACGACGGCTGAGCACATGGATAGCCCTGTCATGCTCAGCCGAAATCGCCGCTGACCCACATCCAGAGCACCGCCGCCACCCCTGCCACCGTCAGCAGCAGGTAGGCGCCGACCACCGGCGCGACGATCAGCCAGATCAGGCCGTAGAGAAACGTATGGCGACGAAAGAACGGGCGCCGCTGCCCGTCCTCGTGCGCGCAGGCCAGGGCGACGACCCCGATCGCCGCGATCGCTTGCCAGAGGACAAGCAGCGCGGTCAGCCCGCCCAGGGCGACGGGGATCATGTCGGAAAAAACACCAGATGCAGGATGTCATCCGAAATGCCGGTGGTGAGCGGCGCAATGACGATATCGCCCGCATCGATCTGGTATCCGAAGCCGCCATTGCCGTAATCCCCGAACGGGTCCCACTCCATGAACGGGCTGTTCGTGGCCTCAGCCAGAGCGGTTGCGAGCGAGGCGCTCTGGCCTTGCGGATCATCGACTCCATTCACGATGATGGTGCATCGGTCATCCGACATCGCCCCGCCGATCATGACCGACGCGTTCACGCCATCCGGCCCCGTGAAGCTGGCATAGGTCAGGCCACCTGTTCCCTGCCGCCGCCCGTCCCCGAACGTGCCCGAGGTCGAAAGTTTCGAAATCGACCGGTCCAGATCACCGCCCGGTCCAAGACAGTAGGTCTGAAAATCGACCATGGCCGTGGTCAGCCGGTCCTGTGCAAAGGCGCCCGTGCCAAGGCAGGCCAAGGTCGCCGCCGCTATCAGGGCATGTTTCATTTGCTGTCCTTTCTCAGGAAGTCTGCGGTGGTGGTCCGAACCGGTTGTCATGCGGGTCACCCTTTCGCGCCAGCAGCACGACGAGCCAGGTCGCCGACACAAGCGCCACCGCCGGAAACCCCAGCATGATGGTGTAAAACCAGCCTTCGGAGGTGCTGACGGTGGGGATCTCCGCCATCGGCTGCGCGGTCAGGCCGCGAATGGCGACGGCACCGAGGAGGAAGATCAGCAACGCGATGCCCGGCAAAAGAAGCCACCAGCCGCGCCGGTTCACGTCGTGCAACCGCCGCCATCCGGCCGATGTCATCGGCAGGATGGTGACGACGGCAAGAAACACGCCAAGCGGATGCCGCCCGTCAAAGAGCATGTAATCCAGCGCTCCGGCAACCCAGCTCGCGATCACCAGAGCCAACACGAAGAACCAGTATTCCGCGCGGCTGGCCCGCCCGCCGAAGCGGAGGAACTTGCGCAGGCAGGTGCGGAGGGCGCGACCAAAGGTCATTCCGGATCGACCGGAAGGCCGGACCGGGTCAGCCTACCGTCCCGCCACAGGTCGCGCAGCAGAGGGCGGCCGTCCTGATAATAGGTGGTGTAGCCGTCGCGGACACCATCGCGCCACGCCTGCACCTCGTCCACCGCGCCGTCGGGGGAAAAGAAGTAATGCAGTCCGTCTTCCTCGCCCATGGCGTAGTGGACGATCTCGGCCGGATGGCCGTCCGCGCCGGTGATGGTCCAGCGCCCGTCGCGCTGGTCTGCGACATAGCTGCCGGAATGGAGGTCCTCGAGGTCACCGGAGATCTCTTGCCACGGGCCGGTCTTCTGGCCCATGTCGTATTGCCCCAGCTCGCGTATCTCGCCACCGGGGCCAAAGGCTTCATACGGCCCGTCCAGCGTGCCGGCGGCATAGGTCGCGCGTTTGCGCACCTTTCCGTCCATGCCGAGGGTGCGTTGTTCGCCGTGCAGGCGCCCCTCGGCGTCGTAGGTCTCCAGCTCCACGAAAGGCGTCGTCTCCTCCCGACGCCATTCGCCGACACGCTTGCCGTGGTCGTACATGCCCCGGTCCAGAACCCTTCCGTTCCATGTCCGGGTGAAAAGCCCGTCGGGCTGGTTGTCGACATAGGTGACGCGGGTCACGTCGCGCTGGATCGGGTCGGTGCTGATGTAGAGGCCCTGCATCTGACCGTCGACGACCTCCGACCGGTCGATCAGCTCGTCCTTCAGGTGGCGGGTGATCAGGCGGTAGCCCTCGGCCCTGATGTCTGTTTCGGTGAAATCCCCCTCGTATTCGGTCAGCTTCTCGCCTTCGCCATGGCCGTCGACCTGCACGGGTTCGCGCAGGGAGATAAGCTCGCCATCCTTCCAGCGCCGGTCGCGCACGAAGACGCCGGTGTCGGTATATTCGGCCTCGCGCGTCAGCACGCCGTCGCGCGTCCAGCGGCGCGACAGCCCCACCTCGCGGCCTTCGTCGAAATGCCGCACCGAGCGCGAAGCGCCCGAGGGCCAGAATTCCTCCTGCGTGCCGGAGGGCCGCCCCATGACATAGGCGCCCTTCATCGTCAGGTTGCCGTCGCGGTCATAGTTGCGAAAGTCTCCGTCGCGCTCTCCGTCGGTCCAGTGTACTTCGGCGGCAAGCTGGCCGTTTTCGTGGAATTTTCGCTCGACCCCATCTATGCGGCCCGCGACATAGAACTGCTCCTCTTCCAGCTGCCCAGAGGGGTAATAGAGCCGCCAGGGACCATCCAGTTCGCCACCGCTGCGCGTGATTTCCCGCGCAAGCGTGCCGTCGTCGTAGAAGTCTCTCTGCACGCCATCGGGCGCCTGGGCCAAAGCTTGCGTCGCAAGGCAGAAAAACAGGGCTGCGGCACGGATCATTGCGGCGCGTCCTCCGGCACGGGAAGGTGGGGGAAGGTCACGGTGAAGCTGCGGGCAAAGGGATCGGGGCGGCTGACCGCGCGCAGGATGCGGGCAGGCTTGCCCGCGACCCGCAGCGTTCCATCCGGGAAGATCGCCCAATTGATCCTGTCGGACAGCGCCAGGCCCCGCCCGTTGGGCGTGGTCAGCGCCAGCGCGTCGCCCTGGGCGTCCACGAAGCGCACACGGTCCATCAACTGCGCGTAGGTCAGGCCGGGCGAGATATCCAGCGCCTCGGGGTCGACCTGCCACGGGCGGTCGGCATCGGGTTGCACGGCGGCCTCCTCCCATCTCACGGTGGCGTCGCAGGTCAGGGTCACGTCCCGCGTGCCGTGTTCGTAGAAATGCGTGCGGACGCCGTCGGGTGTCTGCATCCGCAACAGGCGGGTGCCGCCGTAACCATCGGTGTCCGGGATGGCCTCGGCAAAGACCGCCTCCGTTTCCGGCAGCGCGAACTCCGCGGAGCAGCGGGCGGCCTGAAGGGTGCCCATGCGGAAGTGCAGCGCGGCGTCCTCCAGCCCCTCGGGGCGGACCTCTCCCAGACGCGGCGGCGGGTCGCCCCTGAACAGCCGCACCTTGTCGGGGGCCCGGTCGGGATCCATGCGGCGCCCGTTGTCGGTCTGGAACGTCATCTCGCGCATGGCGGCGGGGGTGTCGGCATGACGGTTCACCCGCACGGAAAAGGTCGGCGCGGATGCGTCCGTCTGGATCGCCACCCGGATGCCGCTGTAAACCGGAGAGGCGATGCGGCGGGCAAGGCTTTCGGCCGGCGTCAACCAGTCCGGCCCGCGATCGGCGGCATAGATCATGCTGCCCGCATCCGTCTCTGCGTCCACGGCCCACATGAAGCCGTCCGCCTGCTGCCCGGACAGGACCAGATCGAAACCTTCTTCGGTGGGAGAGAGCCGCGCGGTGGCGCCGTTCTCCGTCACCTCGGCATGGCCGGACTCGTCGGGGGTCAGCGTCATCGTGAAGGGCGTCGCCGGATACCAGGCCACCTGCGCGCGGATCCCGGTCGCCTCCAGCGCATCCGGCAAGACCTGTTTCTGCGCGGTCGGGATCAGGGTGGTGGAGGTGAAGGACGGATCGCCGTCTTCCTCGTGATAGTTCGGCAGGGTGATCGACGGCAGGGCGCGCAAAGATATGTCCATCTGCCGGTCGCCCCGGAACACGTGCGGATCGCGCACCACCAGCTGGCCGGTATTGGCCATGATCTCGTGCAGATGGGTGAAGTCGAGCGACAGAAGGTCCTGCTCCATCCGTACGCGCCCCCGGTCGTGGGGGAAGATGTCGGCCTCGGTCGGACGCGGCTCCGTCGCGGGGACGCTTTCGGGCATGGTCTGCCAGTCAGGGGTCTCGAAAGTGTAATCGGCGTGGAGGGGGAAGGGATAGTCCTGCGGTGCCATCGCCAGTGTGCTGCGCAGGGTCGTGCCGTCCTCCCCTAGCTGGTCGGTCGTCATGACGACGCGGCGCAGCCAGCCCTCGTCCCGGTCCAGCACGGCAAGGCCCGCGATCCGGAAGGACGGATCATCGCCGGAATAGCGCAGGAAGACGCTGTCGTCCGTCACGTGGGTAACCGTCATCGTCACATCCGGAACGCCGGAGAACTCCGCGATGGTCGTGGTCCAACCCTGCGTGGCCTCGAGCTGGGCGGGGGGCAGGACGGCACCGAATTGCTGGCTCAGCCCCGTCATCATCTCTTGCGGGACATCCGCGGTTCCGTGCGGCGTGACCTCTGTAATGACTCCTGCGTCAAGGGTGGCATCAAAGCCTTCGGCCATCGCCCGCCGCATCCGGTCGGGAAGCGGCCCCTGGGTGCCGTAGGTTTCGCCTGCGACCACCGTCTGGAACCACAGCGGCAGGATGTGCAGCGTCCTGTCATCGACGACTTGCATGCGCGTCAGCGACGAGATCCGCTGTGTGCCAAAGCTGTAGTCGGGCGCCTCCCCCTCGCGGCCCGGTCGGACCGACATCTCCATCCGCCATGTGCGCGCCTCACCCGGCTGCGGATCGAACGTCACAGTTTCCGCTCCCGCGGCGCAGGCGATCATGGCAAGGATCGGGCCCAGTCCGAGCATTCGATATGTCATCTATCTATCCTTCGAGTCGGCGCGACGCTAACAGACAAGCTTTGGAAGTGAAGCCAGGCCCTTGGTTATGCTCGGAATATTGCCGAGCATAGGGTGGTGGCTTGCCGTTTGCGTTCCGCGTCCTCTCCGCGCTCTTCCTCCTCTTGCTGTCCGCCGCGCCGCGTCATGCCGATGAACGCATCCGCAGCTTCATCAGTGCAATCACGATGGACGACGCCGGCTGGCTGGAGGTGACCGAGGCGCTGGACGTGCAGGCCGAGGGGTGGTCAGCGGACGTTCCCCCTCATCTTGCGGCGTCAAACAGGGCGAAAGCGCGGTACATCATTGCATGTCTGCAATGCCGGACCTGCGAGCCTCGGGCTTTCGGAGGAGGCTGCGCGGAAAAGCGTCGTTGCTCACCGGCACCAGAAGCCGTCCGGCAAGCGCCTGCGGCGGGCGCACACCAAGGGCGATGCCGACCCGGACAGGCTAAACAGCAATACCACCGTGGATCTCTAGGTCGTCTGCCAGTGAGACCAGGTCCGCCTGACCGCTTATGCAAGCCCTCTTTGACGCGGATCATCTGATCTACGAATGGAGACCCTCGGGTGGGGCCGGGCTCGGGGATCGGTGCGAGGTCGGGATCCGGATCGCCTACCGGGTCTGATGCAGCAGCGGGGCGCCCTCTGATCGGGGTCGCCCCGAGCTTTGCTCAGGCTTGCCAGTAGGCCGCGATATAGGCCTGCTTCGCCGCACCCCCGGCGGCCTTCCAGGCCTTGCGCAGCCTGTCAGCGTGGCTGCGCTCGCCTGCCAGCCACGGAAAACTGCCCGTATCGAGCGCGGCGCAGGCATCAGCGCCAATCCGTTCAGCGGCCTGCATGTGCCGTGTCAGCGTCACCCCGCGATGCGCGGGAAAGGGATAGCGCGCCGTGGCCGCGCTGGAGGGGTAGAGGTGGACCTCGCCCGTCAAATCGGGGCAGGCTTCGAGGATCCGGGCCATCGCGGGAAAGGCTGTATCGTCGATATGCGCGAGGATCCGCCTTTCGATGAGGCAACCGCCCCCTCCGGGGCCCGCAATCAGGACCTCGGCGCCGGGCGAGACTGTTTCGGCCCATGTGGTGGTCCGACCGCCCTCATGCCGGAAGATATCGAACACCAGCCTGCCACCGGCCGCGGAGCGGGCGGTGTAGACCGGCAGGTGAAGCGCGTCCTCGCCCTTGGGCCAGAGCGTCGCGCCATTGCTGCCGACCGTGGGCCAGACAGGCGTACGCCCCTGCGGCGGCAGCCCGAGGCGGAAATGGATCGCGGCGTCGCCAAAGCGCGACACGTCGCCCGCCAGCGTCACGCGCAGAAAGCCACAGTCGAGCGGCTCGACGCGCTCGACCCGCATCAGCCGGGCATTGGCGGGCAGGCCGCTTCCCGAGCGGTCCTGCCAGCGCAACGCCTGTGCAGCCTCGGGGGCAAATCCGGCGGCATGGTAGACCACGCTGTCGCGCAGGGTCTGAAGGTGATCCTCGCGCTCGGCGCTCAGGGTGATGGTGCAGCCCCCGGGATCGGCGGCAAAGGCCATGTCGCCGTAGACCGTGCGCAGACGCAGCGCGTCGGGACCATCGCTCAGCACGGTCAACCCGTGCTCCTCGGCTTCGGCAAGGATCGCGCGACGCAGCGCATCCAGAGCGATGCCGGGCAGAAGGGCGGTGTCCTGTCGGGTCATGTCAGTCTCCTCTGGCAGGGGTATGGCCGTGGCGCCCCACGGGGATCATCATCGGCTTCCCGGTCACCGGATCGGGCACCACGCGGGCCGTGAGCCCAAAGACCGCTTGCAGCATGTCCTCGTTGAGGATCTCCTGAGGCGGGCCGGCGGCATAGATGCGCCCCGAGGCCACCGCGATCAGAAGATCGGCGTAGCGGGCCGCGAGATTGAGATCGTGCAGCACCATGACGACGCTTGTCTGCCTCTTGCGGTTGAGATCGGTCAGCAGGTCGAGCACCTCGATCTGGTGGTTGATGTCGAGAAAGGTTGTCGGCTCGTCGAGCAGCAGGATGTCGGTGCGCTGCGCCAGTGCCATCGCGATCCAGACCCGCTGGCGCTGGCCGCCGGAGAGATCCTCGACCATCCGCTCCGCCAGCGCGGTCGTGGCGGTCATCTCCAGCGCCTCTGTCACGGCGGCCTCGTCCTGCGGCGTCCAGCGCCCGAACATCCCCTGATGCGGATGCCGCCCGCGCGAGACAAGCTCCAGAACGGTGATGCCTTCCGGTGCGATGGGGCTTTGCGGCAGCAATCCGAGCCGTTGCGCCAGCAGGCGCGGGGGCAGGCGGTGAATGTCGTCGCCGTCCAGCAGGACCTTGCCGGCGCGCGGGGGAAGCAGACGCGACAGGGCGCGCAGCAGGGTGGATTTGCCGCAGGCATTGGCGCCGACGATGGCGGTGATCCGGCCCTTGGGCAGCGACAGGCTCAGCCCGTCGAGCACGGCGGCCTCGCCGTATCCTGCCGTCAGGTCGCGGGCTTCGAGCGGTGTGGTCACAAGGAGCCTCCGGCGCGGTTGTCGCGAATGATAAGGAGAAGAAGGTAGGGCGCGCCGAGCACGCCGGTGACGATGCCAACGGGGTAGCGCGCGGGCAGCAGCACCTGCCCGGCGAAATCCGCCGCCAGCACCAGCGCCGCCCCGGTCAGCGCGGCGGGGATGAGCAGCCCGCCGCCCCGGCGCAGCAACCGCGCGGCGATGGGGCCCGAGAGGAAGGCGACAAAGGCCACCGGCCCCGCGGCCGCCGTGGCAAAGGCGACAAGCGCCACCGCCGCGCAGATCGTGACAAGCCGCGTGACGCCCGTCCGCACGCCAAGCCCGGCGGCCATGTCATCGCCCATGCGCAGCGCCTCGAGATCGCGCTGGACCAGCAGCAGCGCCCCGCCGCAGATCAGCAGGGCGATGGCCAGCGGCAGGGCTGCGCCTAGCTGCGCCCCGTTGAGCGATCCGGTCATCCAGCGCAGTGCCTCCTGCAGGGACCAGCTTGGCGCCTGCGTCAGCAGATACGCCACCACGCTTTGCAACATGGCCGACACGCCGATCCCGATGAGGATCAGCCTGGCCCCCGCAACGCCGTCGCGCCATGCCAGCACGTAGATGAGCAGCGCCACGCCAAGCCCCGCGACGACGGCCACCAGAGAGACCGGCGTGCCCGACATGCCCAGCATCACGATGCAGAACACCGCCGCCGCGGAGGCACCGGAGCTGATGCCGATGATGTCGGGGCTGGCGAGCGGATTGCGCAGCAGGGTCTGGAAGGCCACGCCGCCCATGCCGAAGCAGGCCCCCGCCAGCGCTCCGAGCACCGCGCGCGGCAGGCGCAGCAC